>JACKZZ010016311.1_pt1 | contig 13125 bp, 14 predicted proteins | sample 8027871 | NCBI WGS metagenome assembly JACKZZ01 (sample SAMN15724774, study PRJNA655200) | protist metagenome | isolation source: fluorescence activated cell sorting (FACS) single amplified genomes of... | place: USA: West Boothbay Harbor, Gulf of Maine | collected 2000-07-19
CAGATGCCGACCCAAGAATTCCTCCCATAGAAACGCCCAACAGGCGTCGCGCAGTGCATGCAGAGCGAATTGGGTTGAAAAGTTGGCAAGCTCAACCACTAACTCCAGCGCCTTTTCTCGTTTAATAGCATACGACATCCCACTGGATTCACAAGGGTCAGGACCGCTCGCGGAGTCCACATCCGTCGTAGAGTCCACACCCGTCGTAGACGTAATGTGCCCTCTCGCATGCAGGTCGGCCACGGTCAGTCGATAGCTGCGCTGCGAGTGGTATAAATAGTGCATGAGCTCCAGCACTACCCGATCCGACCGCAATCCAGGGATCCGAACGCTGAAAGGGCTGTGGCTGAGCAGGGCGGACCGAAGCTCCATTCGAGATAGCGTCTTTGTCAACTCTGTTGCAGGCCCGGTTGCAGGCCGCGTTTTCGCTACAATTTCTCTCACTATGTGTTCGTACAACCGTGGAGCGCCCTGCGCGATCAAGCAGAGGTGGGCGTGAATCTGCGCGTCACCGCCGTCGCTCGCGCTGCATTCAATCGTCACGTCGCTCCACAGCGGTTTGTTTACCAGGCGCGAATAGTCCTCGGCCCCGCCACTGGAAATGCTGTCGGCATCGCAAATCGCCACACTGTGCGCCCCACCACAGGCAATTCCGATGACAGGAGGAGTCATAAAAGTTGGATGGTTGCTCACGTTGAAAGTCGCACACATAAATATACCAAGGGAATCTTGGTCACATAACATCCAGGATCGTTGTTCTCAAGCCGGAGCTTTCGCATAGCTTTTCAAGTTAAGCGAGTGCAAAGTAGCGTTCGGAATTCCGAATCGAACTATTTCCAAGTCATGTTTTCCCAAATGGCGGCCGTACATCGCAAAAGCGTGCAAGAATGTAGCGTTCAAGGTGAATTGTTTTGTGTTTGCTTTCAGCTCATAATCCTGCAACTGAAGATCATGACGTCGCGGTATGTCGAGCAATCTACAAAACACCCTGAAACACACAGAAGCAAGGGCAGGATATATGTTGAATCTTTTCATCATTATCAAGGATATTTAAGATGGATTTGTGGCAGACAGCACGCGTGCAGGAATGCGCAAAGGACAGCGTGAGTCGTTTTGTCTTCGGCTACGGCTCAATGATCTGGCGTCCCCCAGAGGGAGCTAAGATTGCCAGACAATTTCCAGCTAAAATCCGCGGCTTCAGCCGTCGTTTTTGGATGCAGTCTTGCGATCATCGAGGCACGCCGGAACGGCCAGGAAGGGTCGTGACGCTTATCAAGTGTCCTCCAACGCAGCAGGCGGGCGAGGAGAACGGTAGCCATCAAGATGAGGACTCCGTTGCTGGAGTTGTTTTCGAATTGGAGAATTTCGAGCATATCATCGGCGACCTCGATTATCGCGAAAGGCATGGGTATACCAGGACAATAGCCGACGTCGAGAGTTTGGACGGTGCTGTGAATGAAGAATGCCACGTCTACTACTATGATGTTGCCAACGCTGAGAAGACTACCGAAGAGGGAGCTTTTCAGCCAACCTCTTCTCAGCCAACGACAGCTTTGATGTACGGGGAGTTTACCGACGAGACCGCAAAGGTGATTGCGGCGTCGGTAGGTCCGTCGGGGCCGAATTCAGAATACCTCTACAAATTGTGCGACGGTATCGAAAGTATGTGCGGATCTCTGGAGAAGAGTGACCCATACCTGCACAATCTTCGCAGGAGAGTGCGTGAAATTGAGAGCGGCATCAAGGATAGCTCCTGAGTTGTCTGCAAGAGTTGTCTGCAAGAGGATCAAAAAACAGCCCGGAGGGAACTGCACTTTCCTTCAGTCGCATGGAAGCTCTCTTACTCCTCGCACGATCAGTGAACCTGTCGAAGCAATATTCTTCAAACATTTCTGTATCCTCGAAAACTTATGCTGTCGTTATTGTTGCCATTGTTGGTCTACTGCGTTATTTTGTTGCCGGTGTCTCGGTCATCGATCTTAATCACGAGTGTGAACTTGTGCTCAAATTCTGTGCGATTCTTGTTCGTGTATAATGCTGTGGCGAAGGCGTCTATGTGGTTTCTTGATGTTAAAGGACTTTCAAGTCGTGCGTGAGTGTCATCCGCATCGTGCAAATCTTTTTCGCGCGTCGCGTAATACAAGTCTTGAATCATTGTCTAACCAAAATTCTCTGTAGAAATTATCGGAACGCATTTCAAAACTTGATCGACCAGGAGTAGAATTCTGCAACAAACCCATGAAAGACAGTATGACTGTACCACCAATGAAACGTAAGACGCGATCCAAGCAGAAAAATCTGCGACGTGATACGAGACCCGATGCGATCAAGCAGGAAAAGTTCGGTGACAAGAAAGTAGACACGCAGATGAATCGCGACAAGTGCTACAATTGCGGTGAGTTTGGTCATTGGGGTAAAGACTGCACCAGGCCGAAGAAAACTGCGACACCGGCTCAAGACCAACCAGACGCTGCGTCCGTCGAAACGGCAGGCAAGAAGAATAAGTCTCAGGAAGTAGGCGACGCGCCAGCTGACGCGCCAGTCGCTGCGGCAGACTCTAGTGCGAAGACGGACATTGGGGAGAAGCCTAAGGGCGCCGAGAAGAAGAAGTCCAAGAAGTCGAAAGAACCTGCAGGCGAGAGCGATCGTATTCCGAGTAAGAAGCGTTCTCGCGAAGATGCGGATGCGGGAGGGTCTGCAATCACAGATTCCGCTAGTGGACCTGAAGGGAAAAACAACACCGCACTTGGACTCAACCCGATGAAGAAGCGCAAACGACAATCATCAAAGAAAGTGAATGATCCTTCGAAGAACAGCGGATTTTGCGTTTTCATTGGTCAGCTTCCGATCGAGACGACAACCAAGGAATCGCTTCTTGTACACTTCGAGAAGGTAGGCGTCCCCGCGCCGGAGAGGCTTGAGCTAGTCAACTCGAAAAACGACGGAAGCTTCCGAGGTATAGCGTTCTGTCATTTCAAATCGCAAGAGGATCGCGATCAGGCTCTGGAGTACGGATATCGCAGCAACTTCGGTGGTAAGCGAATACTCATGGAGAAGAAGAATAGCGGAGGCGAGGGTGGGGATAGCGAGCCAGGAAGTCCGGCCGAAATCGAGAAGCGGCGACATGAGGGAATGATTGACTCGCTACTCCAGGAATATATCGCTGAGTGTCCTCAGTTTTTAGGCGAGGAGGGTGTCGTTGACGATTCGATTAGGACGTTCCTGCGTAGCGTTTCCTTGGGCGCAGCACGTCACACACTCCAGGATGCAGTGAAACTCAATGAGAAAACTCTGAAGAAGTTGAAGTCACCGGAGGAGAAGAGCAAGTTTCTCATGGGGATGATCAAGCAGCGAGTCTAGTCTGTACATGTAGCCTTCGGATTGTGAAGTTTCACTTCGTCCCGCACACACATATGACATGGTTGATAAACGAGTCTGGTATGGTCATATTCTCGTGTTCTTCTGGGAATGAAATTCCGTTGACGAATGTTTCTCGTTTTGCTGAGCTCGTCTGATTATTTATTTTCGATCTCGTTGAGTGTCGTCGTGAGTACCATTTCAGGGTTTCTCAGGTCGAAGATTGCCGGTGAGAGAGTGGTTTCGAGCCAGGACGGTGAATTGAGAAGCATAAAACATATGAGAGCTGCTCCCTCGGGCGCGTGTCGAAAACGTCGACTCGGCTGACGGTCTCCAAGAAAGAAACGGTTTCTTTTTGATGCTCGTTACAATTTTGGTCAGGAGATTGTAGCCCAATTTTCGCTTATGGTTCTCATGTGGTAATGTAATCTTTCAGTAGTCACCTTGGAAATCTAGTACCATTTCCCTACCAGTAAAAGATCAGATCTGAAACAATAGACTATCTCTCGTCTCTCTCATTGATCTCAGAAGAATGTCCGCGACCGGGTCGTATGTTGATGACTTGACGTCACAATCCTTTCTCGAGCAACTGCTGACTAATCGCGAGACGATCGGAGATTGGATGCTGTGGTTCTGGCACGGAAGCGACTCTTGGCAACAGAGCATGTTCTTTCGGCTGTTCTTACTCATTCTCGTGGAAATGCTGGGTGTGAACCGCATCTGGGGGGAGCGTGCGCACCGCCGTTGCCTGCATCACATCGAGAAAGATACTCGGAACCCGGTGAAGGTCCCTTTCATGAAGACCCTGAGAAACTACGAACCGCTACTGAAACACCTTCCCGCTTTGCGCGACCTGGATCTCTCTTACGGCGACGTGGTGGCCGGCGGCGGCTGCCAGTGGCGGATTATGTGCACCCTAGCTGTGGCGCAGTACTCACCGCGCGCGACCATCTACTACGACGCTATGGACGAAACGACACGGGCCACGGTGGATGCGATCGGGCTCGACCTGGCAAAGCACCTCTCAAAGGTAATAGGCGAAGACATCACGTTGTCTCCGACGTCGTGCAGCTTCCGGGCCTGCATTCTGCGCTACGAAGGTCAGCGCAGCGAGTTTCCGTGGCACTATGACACGGAGCACCCCGACTGCTACAGAGCCTTGTTCCTCTTCGAGAAAGAGGGCCGCATCGCCCCCATCGAGTACGTGGATCGGAAGGGGAAAGTGCAGACGTACCATCTGGAGGTGGCCGACGGATGGGTGTTCAAGGGCACGCGCACGCTGCACCGCGTGCCGAAGACATCCGACCCGAATGCGAAGCGCTACATGCTGGGGTTCCAGTTTATAAACGAAAAGACCCCGGAAAAGGTGCAGGCCCACGTGAGCATATGTTCCATGCTCCGGCAAGCTACGCCGGCCCACATCTTCTGGGAATTCAGTCCTCCGTTCTTTCTGTGCTGGCTGGTATTACTAGCTCGACGGAATTGTCAGATGCCAGACCTGATCTGAATTCGGAATTGACGCAAAGCTTCTCACGTATTATTTCCAATCCAATCCAATCCTCGCACAGATACTTCTCTTCGGCCACACCTCTTCGTGGCGCCAGCATTGTCACGACTTGGTGACAGACGAGGGCTGGATGTTTCTTCGGAGAGTCCTCACGGCCTGCAGCATTCTTATCTTAGGTGCGAGCACGTGGTTACCGGGCAAACTAGCTGCGGCAAGGATCGGCAATCCGAAGAAGGCGCTCACTCACATGCCACAAAGTAAAGCGACCTCACCCGTTGAGCGGAACCGCGCTGAGGACGAGAAAAGTATTGAGATCGAAGACTGCCGAGCTCCCATTGCAGAAGTAGACGACGCGATTATCGAGCCTTTGCTCGGAACGGGCATCAACAAATCATTTGGCACCTTGTGGCGTTTCTATCTGGGCTGTATCCTGTCGTCTATGGATCTGCAGGTTGCGTTGCACTACGCGGCATACGTCATCGCTACCGAAATGCTGTTGCCGCACACCTGGGTTGCGTTTCAATAAAGGGATACTGGTCGCACATACTAGTTGCGTGTGCGTCAGCACTGTATAATTGGCAATTTCTAATTGCACAAACACATGGTTTTGCGCAGGCATCGTTGGATGCCACCCGGTGGTGAGTCACGAGCGTGGTGGCGACCGGATAGTGAAATGTTTTGCGCAGACATCACGCGGATGTCATCGAGAATCAGGAATGTTCGTTTCCTTACATTCTTTATAATCGTAGCAGTATATTTTTGGAGTTTGTCGTTTAGCACTTGATTGGACAGTATCGCGCCGCATTTCCGACACGGACGCACATGACTTACAAACAGTATACAATACTACGTCATCGCCAAAAGAGGCCCCCGCGCGGCTCAGGCTGCTCTCATGGCGGCGCCAGAACGTGCCTCCTGAGTCCGAGGGACTTCACAAACGCCGCAAACGGACCCCCGCCACGGTTTCAGAATGCTCGCAGCAACCCACCCCAAATCCACAAGAGCATCCCTCAGACGTGCCCTCCACCCCTCAATACACGGCGTCTCCGCGCGGTACTCACACAGGACCGCGCGCACGCGCTGTGTCCGTCATACGCATGTCACTATTCTATCACATATACGGTATACCGTACAGATTCAAAACCATAGCTCATAACATGGTGATTTTCAGTGGTATTTTTCAGAAACCACCCGTACATAAAAAGATGTAAACTCACGTCCATGTTCACATATTAGATTCCCTGGACTTCTGTTCCATTGAATCGTCTTATTGTAAAGCAAGCTCTTCCAATTAATCCAGTTGAATGTTCCATATCTTCCGATTGAATGTTCCATAGTCGAATGTGGCAGTGTGTGCCACCCTCTCGCGATTAGAAAGAGAAACATTTCTGAGAGCGATCAGCACCGTGAGACAAGGTGCTGATCATCGCGTGAATAATACGCGGACGCGTAGAAAATCTTGTTTGATTTGATACTGAGACGTTGAATCGCTCGGAGGAGGCTCGTGTTATAGAGGCAGGGAGAGGAAGCGAGTCGAGTCAGAATGTGCAGAGCACGAAAGAGAGGGAAAGCGCAGGGGCCTAACCCCATGCAACAGTGACAGTTCTGTTTGAAGAGTAAAGGCTGTAAGCGGAAAAACGAACAATGAAAAAAGGAACAATGCAACGCGGTTGTTAAGGTTACGGTGACGAATAGGCACGGTAACGAACAAGAAAACGGTAACGGTAACGAATTGGCTACCCAAAGCTGTTTGTTTGAAAAAATGATGCGTGCATTGGCCAGCATCGTCGTGGCTCTCGTCTGGGTGCCCTTCGTTGAATCAATGGAGGCTCGACGTCCTTTGGAAGACGTGTCTGAAGAAAGCCGATACGTGCGTCGAGAGTCTAGGTGCTCAGATTTCATCGGGTTTGATGTTATTCACGGTTGATATTCCGATCTGAAAGACTGAAACTTGTTTGATTTTGAAACCTCAGAGACATCGCCCTGATCCAGACGGAGGAACACGAGGTCCGGGACAACTTGAAACGAGTGGGTGGTTCTGCGCTGCAACGGGCCGGGGGTGTCCATGTTCACGACTGGGATTTTCCCTTTATCTGCGAATGTCAGAATGACAACGGCTGGTGTAGATACGATCCGGCCATTCTGTGCAAGCACTCAGAAGACGCGCGGTAACCCTTTCCTAGAAATGTGCACCGAGCTCCATAGCCGTCGTATTGCATTTTCCTGAATTTGCTAATTAGTAACTACGAACGGCTGAAAATTAAATGAACTGGTTCTATGCTAATGCCGCTGCCCGTTCGGACGCACGTTCGAATGCACACGTGAGAATCTGGTTGCTGAACTGGTATTAACTGACATGTATTTCTGCCATCTGGACTTGTGGAGCTTGAATTTAGCTCGAAGTCTCGCAGAGGCTGTTCAGTACTGTTTCGAAGAAGACCTGAAACTGAGCGACCCACGTTATAATGACAGTTGTTGGAAAGAGCGATTTAGGTCATTATTCGTCCCGCGCAATTCGGCGTGAGTTCTACGAGGCAGAGAATACAAAGGATATAAAGGATAGGTGTCGCAAAGATCGCAGAAGTGCCACAACAGTCCGATTCGAAAATGGAGCCTCGCACAAGACACGATCGGCATGCATTTAAACATAAGGAGACGGTTGAACGAGAGAGGCTAAGAAACCGCACTGGTGATTACTTTCGATGGGAAGATATTCCAGATCCACTTGCGCAGGAGAGGGGATGCCCGGCATACATAGGTATACTTATCGCATCTGTTGATCCACACGGCTGTTTGGTGCTGTCTCTGATCTGCTGATTTTCAGGTCTGATAGTAATGCAATGATGACTGAATAATCACTTCGCGTTCACATAGGTGAAAAGGAAAGGCACGATCGAGAGATCAGCGAGAAGTTCCTGGCGGAAAGAGAGCAAGAGTTCGACAACAAAAACGCGATGACCGAGAAGCGAAGAGCGGATAATCTGAAACGCGAAGAGGACAAATGGAACTCCGTGGAGTTTAAAGAAGCCGCCGAGGCCGACAGGCAAAGGAGGCTACAGGAGGACCCTTTGATCGGAAAAAAAAATGTGTCTGGCGTCCCATACAACATCGTTAGTTTGCCATATAATGATACGTACGAAGGCCGCAAGCTGAAGCATTCCGACGAAATGGTGAAATACAGGGGAGAGGTCAGAAAGGCGAACTTGGCGTACAAGGGTCATCTAGGTTTCAATCCAATTATAGGTGAACAGACTTTACCGATTGACGCCCCCCACAAGCCAGAGTACTTTTCAGAGAAACCGCCGCCTGGGTATGAAGCCATGTACTCGCAATTGGGTTGAGAGGTCCCGATTGAGACTTTGTGGTGTGTAAGTCTCCTAATTTTTATATCCTGTTTCTCGCATATCTCATTATGTGCGGGGCTGATCATGTGAGGTAGTCTCACATACCAATAGTGAACTTTTGATCTAGACCGTTTCAGTGTAACCAAACGGCGTTTGGTTTCCGACCATTTTCAGTGTAAAGACTAGTTGATTTTATTTCGCAGGGGGTCTTGACGTCAGATAGTTTCATGCCACAAACGTGGATAGAAGAAGAGGCATGTAGCACCGGAGTCTGTTCGCGATTTCGTCCAAGCGTCGTCGATAAATATTAAAAAGTCATCGCTTTATGGAGCGGCTGTTTATGGAATGAATGCGGCATTATATGTTTCCACAGTGTTAGAGCACAGTACAGGATTTTGGTAGGAGTGTTTTGTTAGGTCACGTGGTTTTGGGTAGTTTATCTAGGTGTCCGAACCTAGCGTACTCGTCATCCTAGCGCGACCTTACTTAATACTCTCATTGTGGCTCAAGGCTCAAGACTCCTTCTCGTCGCGGTCTTTTGAAGATAGAAACTTTCTGAGAAAGATGATAACTGCCCCGAAAACTTAGGTAACACAGGGGGGAGGGGGGAACGCAAAAAAAATCAAACATGGTCAGCGAACTGTATAAACAGACCCGTGGGGGTTTCTAGACGGTGTCAGGACACCGTCTAGAAAACCCGCGCAATTTAATCCACTATTATGTTTTAAATTAGGCACCCCGAAGGCAGGGCCAGGGCCGCGCGAATCTCTGGAGAACGCTCTGGAGAACGCTCTGGAGCGCAGGCCAGCAATAGAAACAGGGCGGGGGAAGGAGATGCACTCCAAGGCGCGCTCCAGAGTGCTCTCCAGAATGTTCTCCAGAGTGTTCTCCGGGCTTTTTTAGACGTTCTGCCCCAGTTTCCTGGCCAGACTGCGCACGAGCGACGACCGATGGTTAAAGCCGATGTAACGCGAAAATCCCCTAGAAACTGGAGGTGCGCTCCAAAGTGTCTTCCAGAGCGCTCTCCAGAGCGTTCTCCAGGAAACTAGGGCAGAAACGACTTTTCTAGAGGTTCCGCGAAGTGAAGCTGCAAAAAGGGGCGTGACACGAAACTGCCCTGAAAACTGGCGGCGCACTCCAGAGCGTTCTCCAGAGCGTTCTCCAGAGCGCTCTCCAGAGTGTCTCCGGGAGATGTTCTCCACAGCGCGCTCCAAATGTTTTCCGAAACGGTCTCCAGGTGGTTTCCTGAGCCGGGTTCGGAAGTGCTGTCAGATGCGGCTTCCACACGTGCTCCGCGCGTCTTCCACGCGTCTTCCAGTCGTGGTCGACCCGTTTTCGAACCAGTGTTCGAGCCGGGTCTCCAAATGACCTTCCAAAATGCTCTTACAGACCGGTTCGCGGCGTCTTCCAGACGTTTTCCAGGCGTTTTCCGGAATTAGTGGTAACTTTTGTTTTGTTTTCCAAAGCGTTTTCCAACGCGGTCTCCAGAAGGTCTTCCAGATGTGCTCCGGGCTGGACGACCCTGGAGAACGCTTGCGAATTTGCAATCCTCCTGCGGAAGCTTTTGGCGTGTGGAAACGGTACCCACGGCGGGCGATTTGCCCAAGTTCTGACAGTCGTCCAACCAACTTCGATATTACGACGGATTTCGCGCTTTTGCTCCTATATTTTAGTTTCGGGACCAATTCGACACAGTTTTCGCAGATACCAGGGCGGCAGCTCGGTCCGTCCCTGCGACGTGAGGCGGGTATCTGCCGAACCGCAAGGAAAGTCAGAGAGGCCTAGAACCACATCAGCGTTAGCTCCTCGAGCGGACGGTGGGGAAGATCAGAGTGGATTTTCCTTGTATTTGATCCGCTGTGGGAAGAGCTTGAACTTTCTGCAGATGTTGCGCGCTGTTGGGAGCACAGCGTGAAGTTCCTGCCGGTTCAGATGCGCTCGCGGATTTTTGACAAGTTCAACAACGCTAAGGACAACTTAAGGATGTCCGACCGTCCGGGAACGTTAGTTCCTCGAGCGGACGGTGGGGAAGATCAGAGCGCCAGTGGATTTTCCTTGCATTTGATCCGCTGTGGGAAGAGCTTGAACTTTCTGCAGATGTTGCGCGTTGTTGGGGGCACAGCGTGAAGTTCCTGCCGGTTCAGATGCGCTCGCGGATTTTTCGACGACCCACGGGCTTCGGACCTCTTGTTCCTCACCTTGCCAGTGATTCGGAGTGCGGCGCTGTCTGCTCTGCGCCCTTTCTTTGCTACCCTCGCTATGCAGCGCGATACCTCCTCCGCTTCGCCCCCGCGCCCTGATTTCCTCTGCTATTTGACGCCTGTCCCGCTGTGCCGCTTCCCCCTTGTCTTGCGCTGCTCCTCACCGCTGCCCAACGTGTTACACGAATGTGGAACCCCCCCTCCGAGTCCTGCCCCCAGGATTTTCGCCCCGTCAGGGGCGACCGTCGTACTTATTCTTTAGGGGAGGAAATAGTATCGCCGGAGGTTTCTAGCCGGGTGTTTTCTAGCCGGTGTCATATCTGATGAAAATGTCGGTCGATTCCCAAGGAAGAGTGACGCGCCACTTCGCTTTCTTCAACTTAGATCATTCCGGACACCTGAACCCCACGCTTCCACTGGTGAAAGAAATGCGGGCGCGTGGGCATCATGTGAGCTACTTCGTACCTGATTGCCACGGCTCCCGTTCTAAGGTGGAGGCGGCGGGCGGAACTTGGGAACAATGTGGGTATGACGACTTTGCCCCACGTCACGTGAATCCCGGAGCGTCCGTGAAGAGGAGCACGCAGCCGATTGCAGCCCTTTTGTTGCCCACGTTTTTGCGGCGCATGCGCGAGCTGGAGAGGGAAGTCGGCAAGATCGACGCCATTGTCTTCGACTATTTCTCGATTCAGGGCCGCTATCTGGGGCAGTACTTTCAAGTTCCCGCGATCTGCGTCAGTAGCATAATGGTGTTCCCGAAGACACACTGCATTTGGGAGGAGATGCGAGAGGGGTGGTCGAAGCCGACGACCGTGAATCATGGTGCGTTGTTGTCTTTGCGGGAGGTCTACGGCATTCGAAACTTGGAGATGGATCATTGGTGTGAGTTCTCGCATCCAGTGCGGTACACCTGTTCCGGGATCTCCACAGGTGATGAAAACGCGGCCTGCGATAGGAAAGACCCACTTGGAGCGGACGATCAGGTCACGCTCGGGGTCCCGACCTTTCTGTTTACCTCAGAAGCGTTTCAGTTGCCCGTTGGACAGGGCGACATGGAGGAGCGCTTCGCGCAGTTTGAGATGGCCTTCATTGGGGCCGCCATCTCTCAACGCGCGACTACGCCAGACGACGACGCGTTGCTGCAGCGCCTGGACGCTCTGAAAACGACCCACCCAGAGAAGAAACTGATATTCGCGTCGATGGGCACCGTCGGGTTCATTGACCACGAAGACCTTTTCGAGGCGGTGTTTGAGGCGTACGGCCCCTATCCCGACAAGTATGAGGTGGTATTGGCGTTGGGTAAAAACTCGAAAGACAAACGCAACTCAGTCAGTGAGTTCGCGGATCGAGCGCCGGCGAACGTGCATCTGGGCTGCTACTTGCCTCAGCTGGAACTGCTGAAGCGTGCGGATCTTTTCCTTACGCACGGGGGGATGAATTCCACAACGGAGGGACTCTATTATGGCGTCCCTATGTTGTTTCGCCCTGGCTTCTGGGACCAGCGACCAAACGGAGAGCGGGTGGCGGAGCTGGGCGCTGGGATCGTGTTACCAGAAGGGCAGGTTATTAGCGCCAAATGGCTCCTCGAGCACAGCGAGAAGATACTGTTTGGGGACGGTAGCTTCAAAGCAGCGGCCCAGAAACTGAGCGAGTCCTTCCGCACTGACATCCGCACTGACAGCAGTGGGGTGCTTGGTTTGTCAGGCGCTTGCAGTCGCATCGAAGAGATAGTTGCGCAACATGACGCTATCGTGGCGTCCCTGTCTGATCCCGCGAACAACGACCATCCCGAAGCTGCAAAGGAGGCGTACAAGAAGGAACGCGCCGCACTGCAGAAGTGTATCGATCGGCTTAAGTTGCGCGACGACCACAGAAGGAATCAAAAATGAAACGTTAAGATAAAGTTTGTTATATTTTGAAATTCTGGAATTCTGAATTGTCCTTCAAAAAGTATCAAAGTCAGGCAGCAAATCATAATTGGAATAGTAATACCAAAATAGTAAGGCGTGAAAGGGGGATAGAACTGAGCAGTACATCAAGAATAAATTTGGAGTGAGTTAAAGAGGTCAAATCGAAAAAGTTTTTAGTGTTCAATGAAGTTAACCGATAGTGAAAAGTATGATAAGAATTTGAATAATCATATACTGAGTACAGTCAATAAGGTTTTCGGTAGTTTTTGCAAGGGTCCGAACGTAGCTTACTCGTCATCCCAGTGTGATCTCACTCTAGACTTGCATTTCTGTCAGTAACTCCTACATTCTTGTTCCTGCCTCTGTAGATTGGCGTTAGATAGTAGGTGACTAGTGCGGCTAAAAATTGTTTCTCTTTGTCCACCAGCACACATGCGACTAGGAATTTCGGCGACGGCGTACATGATATATTGGAGCGTCGTGAGGACAAGCGACTCTCGTCCGAAAAGTTACTATTTGATTACGCTGTAGTCTCGAGGTCCCACGAATCATATACTGCAAGATAAATTATAATTCCTCTCCTCTCCGCGTTCACAGCTCTTACAAAGAAGCACTCCTCTCCTTTCCATCATTATTGTCATCGTCATCGCTTGTGATTTCAAGTTTTGAATCAATTATTGCGTCCGAACTACAATCAAACATATATTGATTTCGAGTTTTGCAAAAAAATATTACGTCTAGCTGAAAATCATAATTTGGACTGTCGAATAACGTCTAAAATACAAGCTTATTGCTCCTATACAATC
>JACKZZ010014516.1_pt1 | contig 13121 bp, 17 predicted proteins | sample 8027871 | NCBI WGS metagenome assembly JACKZZ01 (sample SAMN15724774, study PRJNA655200) | protist metagenome | isolation source: fluorescence activated cell sorting (FACS) single amplified genomes of... | place: USA: West Boothbay Harbor, Gulf of Maine | collected 2000-07-19
GCGCTTTTCAGCGCCCCGATCCTCCCCTAATATGATATCTCAATCCCCACTTCCTCAGATAACCACACTCGACATTACCATGGTTATTACCAAGACATCTCTGATCCCATGCGCCCGTCTATTTTACAATACGAGCGACAACTGGGCAAACAACGAACCACCTCGTCACTCTACTGAATCTAGCAGTAGAATCCAGATTACCAAGGTACCACATGACGAGAAACACTGACAGACTTTCTCAACAACTAACGAGATGTGGTTGCTCCGGCCTTGTAACAACATACCTCAACCGTACGATACAACACGAGCGTCGATTCATCGTGGATCCCACATTCCGAATGCGCATATTTCCGAACCACAATAAAGAGTAAAACCTTACGCCAGACCGTAACTTTGCGGGAAAAATCCACCAAATTGCTATATCACGACGATATCGATTTGCATCCAGAGTAAAAAAAACATGACATGTGCAAGCCACCGGCCAACCTGAAATTGATATGTCTTCTGTATAGACTTGTCGCGGTTGAGAGGATAACATACCAAATCCGACTATTCCAGCAAGAACCAAAACTCCCAACAAACCTCACTCCAGGTCGGAATCGGTTCGAATCCCTACGCTTGCTTTCCATCTCGTGAACATAAATGACAATCCATAATTCGACGATCTCACGCGAATGACAATCCTATATTACGAAAAAAATAAAGACGCGAAGTGGAAAAATATTCTGTTCTCTCATGCCGTGTATGTGCCGAACGCTCTGGGAGCTGGCCTCTCTGAGCTGGCGGACGGTAGCAACCCAAAGACAAATACTACTGCAAACTCATCCCACCTCTGCTGGTGCTACTAGCGAATGCCTAGTGGCCCATCTGGTCGACCTCCATCGAGCCGCCAGCAAGCATTTCATGAGCTCGGCCGTGAATGCCATCGGCGCCTGCCATGCTCTGCTCGGCCGCCTGAAAATGCGGGAGGGAACACGAGTTGTCGTGGCGGTAGAAACGTTTGCCCAGCACCCACTGGATCTGCTTATGTATGATGTCGTCGAGTTCTATCCTTAAGATGATTTCTTTTCCCATAGAGCTGCAGAGCACGAGTATGAAAATTCAAAATCAGAAACGAAATGACTGGAGCAGAAGCATATATTACCATCCTATCTCGCTGTATGATGCGCCAGTTCCAGGCCTGCGTGGCCTGCTCGAACTTTTGCTTGAATAGCTCGACGTTTTGATCGAGGAGCTCGAAGATGGCCCCGAAGTTCAACGCGTCCCCCGCGTGCGCGCGCATCATCTGCAGCAGCGGGCCGATCTCTCCAAAGAGGCCATTTTCCTGTAAAATGTGCGCGACGCGCGTGAGGTAGTCTTCCGGCGGCGGGATCCGTTGGTCATTGGCGTCGAGTCCCCCGTTCGCCAGCACCGGGAGCTGGCCGTGCTCGTAGTAAAATCGCCGCATCGAAAGCACGATCTGGTCGCTGGACTCCGAAGCATCCTCCAGCATCGCGCGGTGCAATTCGGAAGAACAGTCGCCACGGGAATACTCCTGCGGCTCCGAGCTGAGATATCGATGAAAATTGAATTTCATGGGTAACTCCAAATCAGGGATGGAGAAAGTGCGAAAACATGAAAGCGATTTCCGTTTTGAGTCTTACGTGGCCTTAGACTTCTGCAGAAAGTAGAACGCTGCTTGTGCTGCCGAGATTTTGTGGCCCGCGAAGCGCACATAGGTCAGCTTGAGCAGCAGGATGTCCGAGAGCTGCAGGTGCGGATTGTCGCTCAACATATGCTCTACTATTTGCGGTGACTCGCCAACCATATCCGCGAAGAGGTACAGAAAAAGATTGTCCGGGTGCATATCGGTGCCGTGGGAGAGGGACGCTGGGACGGGGGACAATCGGTGGCGATAGCACTTGACTAGGGCGCCACTTGAGCCAGCTCCCTCTGTTGTGTAAAAAAATATTAGTTTAGCATAATATTCCAATTTCCTTCGCTGGTTGCGAACACGCATAAGCATAATTTGATTGAGAGTCTCCGACTCCCCGTTGGGGGCAGGGCCAGCACGAACCCCAACCGGATGAACCCGGCAGACCCGATGCGTCTTTTGCTCACCATTCGGCCCACGCCCAGCACACTGAATCCTGCGGGATTCACGACAGATTCATACAGGTGTGTTTGGTCCAATCGACAGAAACACGCCATGACCCGAAGATCAGAGGGACGAGGACCATTGAGGTTACCGATAGGATGACGCATTTCATGAGAGGGTGACACTGGTTCCTGCATTTCAAAAGAATAAATATCCATGATCGCGTACATTTCTCGGCCGTCTGGCTTTCTGGCGGCACGCGTTCTATTCCCTGCCGTATGAGGGCCTTGAGAAACGAGCGCTCCACGCCCTCGCTAGAGCCGTCGGTGGGCCCCTCGTTCTGACGCAACATTCCCAACAACCCCTGAAGTACGAACTGCGAGCTGTACGGATGGCTCACTCGCTGCACTGGCAGAAATGGCTTGTGCATTTCCCGACACCGGCCGAGCAGGTTCTCGATCGATGCCTGGAGGTCTCGCGTCAGCAACTTCTCATCCACTGAGGGGAGTTCCGAGTTTACAATAATTCAAGTTCACTCGATCTTGCGACAATGGCAGCTGCACGGTGACGCATTGGAATCATGCTCGCAATCAGAGTCACGGTGCGAATGTCTGTTCTTGTATAATGGTACGCGTTTTTGTAGATGAAAACTTCTGGCGCAGCTTACAATGGTACTCCTCTATGAGTCTATTCCGAATTTCGAATTTCAGAACTACGCAAGAACGACACAGAAGCTACTTTCGTAATATGCTGAAAAATATTATTCACATAGTACCGCACAGCCCGCATTGTCTCGGCGTGGCCGGTCCGCAGCTCCACTGGCTCGGCGGCTCTGTGACCTCGTTGCTGCGGCCCGCGCTCTGCGTGCCGCTGCGGAACCGTTTGTTGCTCCGGCGCCCAGACTCGTTGGTTTCCTCAAAATCGGCGTCCGAGTCCATATCCGGCGAAAAATCGCCGCCCTCCTTGTTTGGGACCTTGGCCAGACCCGCCCGGACTTCGAAGATCGTGGTTTGCGTGCCCGGGTACTTCGCAGCCATGTGCTCCACGTCTACCGCGCCGCGAATACTGCCGCCCATCGCGTCGAATCCGCGGTACACCGAGTTGCCCTCTGCCGTGCCGGAAGTGCTCGTGAGGGCCGTCCCCATGGAGGCCGAGGACGCTCCCGTATACGCGCGCTCCCGCGCGGAGGCGCCCGACGACAGCATGCCCACCTGTGGCGCTGCTGAGATACCGCTGCCACCTACTTGCCCACCACCACTTCCGCTGGATCCACTCCCGCCGTTGTTGAGGAGCACGTGGCTGGAGACGAAGGAATCGGGGTTCGCTCCGATGAAGCCGGGCCGACTGCCTTCACCGAAGCCATCGCCCAGGCGCGACGACGACTGCGCCGCGCTCGAACCACCATGACCGCCGTGCCCCGCCTGCAGTGCGGACCCGTAGAACGTGGACCCAGCAGAGAACGCGCCGCGGCGTTCCATGCCGCTGGGCGGCCGCCCAGAGCGCCGGTCGCTGCCGCCCCGGTCGGAGCCCTCGTGGAAGCTCATCCCCCTCCGCCGCGGATCCGTGCTTACAGAGTGCTGCATCTGGTGCGCGGACGAAGAACGCTGCCGGGCGCCGTCGCTGGCTAGTGCGCAGACGTCCGCGGCCATGCCCGCAACGGGCGCGGGGACCCAGCCACCAGCGCTGGGAGGCGCGGCCGCCCAGCTCAGTCCACCTACGAAGTCAAAGTTTCAGAGTGTAGCTGCGACCAATAGAATAAATATTGCGGCGGCAACCCGAATGGTTCCTCTCCTCGAGGAAGTAAGTCGGATCTCAACGTTGTCGGACGCCAGCAATGATCATCGCATGGGTGCCACATTCTACTACGGCCACGGGCTGATGGCAATACCATAGGAAAATCAAAACTCAATTCCTTCATACTCGGAACAGGCCCGCAGCTAGAGCCACCCATCTAGAAGAAGTTAGAATAAATTCAGAGATTGCTAGTACTGTCGCCCGCTGGGTTCCACGGTAAGCCGCGCACGCGTGCTTCCGCGCCGTCTCCGCCATGCGCTAGGCGCTCGAGCTTGGAGTAGAGGCAGTTTATGTCGATCGCACCCGCACCGAGGTTGGGTCCATCTAGCGCCATACTCGTAGCCTCCGGTTGCGGGCCATCCATGTAGTGGTCATGCCCTCCGCGCACCGGGTTGCTGCTCCGGCGCTGACTTCTGCGCGGGTCCGCCAGCTGCGGTCCTCCTCCCGACAGTAGTGCTCCTCCGCCGGTTCCCATGGTCACGTCCACGTACTGGGAGCCATGCGCCGCGCTCGCGCCGAAGGCTTGCTGCCCGGAACTAGTAGGGTTGCCCGGAGCTAGATTACTGCTGCCTGCTTGTTGCTGGGAGGAGGCTGCCGCGCCTCGTGAGGATGAGTCCCAGGCACTGTTCCCAGCCGGCGGCATCCCGCTCGGATGCACGTAGCCCGCGGGGACCACAACGCCGGGCAGGCACAGCCGCCACGAGCCGTCGGCGGCTTGCACCCATTCGTGCCCGTTCTGACCGTCCTCCATGCCTACGGGATGCGGCACTGTCGAGGAGGGCGGAGCGTCCATCGCGTCGCCCGGCCTGATGGTGGTGGGGATCGGGATGGGAATGATCGCGGTGGGAATGATGGCGGGGATGAGGACGGTGGAGGTGATGGTGGGGATGATGCGAACACAGTGGGGATGATAACGGCGGGGATGACGATGATGATGCTGGTGATGATCGCGAAGATGGTGGTGGCATCTTCGGTCTGCCAGCCCCTTTTTGCTCGCTCCCTGCGAGCAGCGCGAGTCACCACTTAACGCTGGCTGATCGCGACCGAAATCTCCCCAGAACCTTGCCGGAGCGGTACGATCAGTGAATCAATTCGACAACTTGATTTTCAGCCACACAAGTGCCCTGTTCAGACTCTAACCAGTGTACATACTTTTTAGTACCGACTCTCCGCATTGCTCCTGGTGTTGGGGGTCCTTCCGGAGATGGGTGAAGCCGCTCCCGAAGAGGCTGCGCCCTGCGTGGGCGTAGGGCCTCGTGGGCCGGTCATCGGCGTCGTGCTAGCCCCGCTGCTCGGTTGCGCTGTGCTGGGCGCTTTCGTGCTCGCCATCGACGGCGTTGCCATGGACACCGATGCCAACGGCGGCTTCTGCGAATTGCGCGGCGACGAGACAGCAGAACTCCCCAGAGACCCCCCTCCTGAACCATTGCTCGGCGCGGGAGAGCGGACACGGGAACCTGCAATTCGAAGAAATTCCGGCTTTGCATAATTCGTTCGGGGACTGCTCTCCGCCTTCGACCCTGGCCGGAATCTATGGAAGACAAGTTCGTAACCTCAAGGATGCGTGCAAGATGTGAAAGATGTAGATTAGTAGCTGCAATTTCATAAGGTCAACCGTGCACAACAGCTTGAACCGAAGCATATTTGAATATTTCCTACTGGTTAGCGCCCCGCTGTCCGTTCCTCGTGCCTTTCGCGGCGGTGAGGATCGGGAACGCTTCTTGCTTTCCAAGTTTCCCAACGCCAAGCGCTCGCCGCGGAGCGTCTGGTCTTCCGGCAGCGCCGCATAGGCCCCCACAGTCCACAAAACCTTTACGATCTGTATCATGCTGGGGTCATGGCGGTGTCCGGAACAAACGAGAGTCGAAGAGACGCAAACAGGTCGTCGAGGCTCGAGGGGCTGCACTCAAGAATCAGATAGGGTACTGTACAGGAGGAAGGCGATGTGCACACTAACAAACAGTTACGAGCTGCCACAGATATAGAGATTGCTGATGAGTGTCTTTATTAATGGAGGGTGTGCGAAATATACATGAAAAATTAAAATCCGAAATCCGTCGTGAAATAAGTCAAATGTCAAACTTACTTGGGGGTGGGGTCACATAACCCTCGCAACTCAATTATTGCAGCGAGACAAAAGATGCCACAAAATGGTGCAGGGAGGTTCTGATGGATCGGGATCCACTGTAACTCGGAAGGTAGCCTCTCCGAATCACGAGTGGTACCAATACACAATCAAACACCTATAATGATGGAATTCATATTTCAACCGAATGCGGTCGATAGAGGTTCACATCGAAACGATAGTGTAACATTTGGGCAAAATGAGCAAATTGACAAAAGGACGAAAACAGAAACATGACAAGGCCTTCTTTGGTCAGCTCCCAAAGGAATCGGGAAAAAATACATCTCTAAGATCGAGCATGCTAAATTACAGGGTGAATATGCACAAATTGAAATTCAACGGAGTTGAGAAATTGAACTCATCGATATGATTCACACTCCACGGGCGAATCAATCGTGCGCTTGTTCTCACGAACGAAAAAAAGAACGAAAAAAGAAAACGCGAAAGGAGTCGTCCCCGGCGGCCGCGCGGAGGAGTCTCATATACGACGAGCGAACGTGGGACTTAGAAGTAGGTTAAAAATTAAAAATACCGATAGCACTTCGACAAACATTTATGACAAAGTAAGACTACAGTTTCAAACAGCTTCTTCATATAACTACAGTTTCAGGCATGTGCATCACTACGTTATGACCAACAAGAGAGTTAAAATTTCAGTGCGCCAACGCAAGCACTGCGCGAAACAACGAACACTGTCGTCCCAGAGGGCACTGCGAGGCAACGGCTGTCTTTCGATTCGAACCGTTTTCTGACCAGGCTCCTTCTCAAGCTCCGCCTTTGTCCAAATTACGCCATGTCCTTGCTTCTCAGTCGCGGGAAGCTCAGATATCCAAACGAGTCAACCTCTGCATAGGTGGAGGAATGTGAGTTTCGGGACACATTCCAACACAAATCACAGGAAATGCTCACTTAAATGCATCTAGAAAGTTTTTGTGCATTACTGGAGTTCTTATGCCCAGGCCCCGGCCGGTAATAGGCGTCATGATACTCTTGTACTTGGTACCAACAGCGGGGGCTCTCGGGCGTAAGGGCTCGTGCCGGGCACATGCCATCTGGTACTTAATGTCGGTTCGGACTGAATATTATGCGATAACGACCATGAAAAATATCGACAAAGAGGCGCTCCGGAAGAATCTTCTCCCAGGTCGTAGCAAGGACGAGCAGACAACGCCAGTTGGCAAGCGAGGCCACAATCCCGATGCAATCCAGCTTCTGGAATATATTTCCCGAAGGCATTTTGTGCCTCTCGCTTAATAGATGTCCTACTGAAAAATTACTGAGGTGCACAGGCGACCATGCAGTTCTCGTCGCACCTGAAGTGCTCGACCAAGGAATCGGTGGTCAGTCTCACAGCTTTTTCGGGATTTTCGCTCCTGTATTTGACTGTCCGTGTTGCCTGAAGACTAATATTATTGACCCTCGATGTATTGCCGGAATGCTTTAGCACGTTTGGGTTAAATTTCCTGGTCTGCACACTCCAGGTTGCGCACTAATTGAGTTGTTTTGAATGCTTATATTGTATCTTGGTACCTAGATCTGACGAAAATATCGACATTTTGTGACTCTGTAGCAGTGTACGTGAAAAATGATCATTCCTCTCTTCTCATCTCAAAGCATTTCTTGACATCGACTGCAGTAGTGACTAAACCTTTCGTTATTGATGGAGCAACTAGGTGTGAAAAAGACTTGATGGAGCAACTTTAACGTAAATCTTCCTTTCTTCTACGCATAGACCGTGTATTGAGTATCATTGTAAGTAAGAATATTCGTGACTAATATTGGATATACTTTTGGACCTTGCAACCTTACACTACTAGACCTTGACTGTGCTTCGGATATTACAAACATATTTTTCTTCTTCTGAATCGTGACATCATCGCTGATGTAGCTGACGCGACGCCTACTCTGCGTCGGGCACGTCGACATCAACGTCCTCGTCAATGCCTGCGCTGCCCTTCTTTACCCACCGCACCCGCCAGCCTATCTGGTTGGTGAATTCCACGTCGTTGCATGAATAAACCAGCAAGGCGTTATCCACGATCCGTGTACCCTCGTCGTCTACATACATCTCCAGGTCCAGGTTCTTTGTCACTGCGAGGGGATTCAAAAACAAGTTCTACACTGGGTACTATTACTCTTGCGTCATGTCTATGTTGCGGATCGTCAGCAAACTTTCCATTCACATACGAAAAGAAGGATTTCATTGAAAACTAACTCCGACGTTCGTACCTTCTTGCAGATAATACTCGGAGTTGGTCCAGCGGCGGTCTCTTTCGCGGTCCGCGGGCAGCGGGGACCCATCCCTTGAAGGCCGGTTCATCTTCGCGTGGACATCCACCTTGGGTTCGTCAGCCCTGCAAGTATTTCATGTTGAAATCCTCACATTTGGAGTCCGGATTCTGGAATTTGGCGCTCACAATGAGAACCCTCAAATGGGTGTACGAATGCTCGATTTTCATAGACAATAGAGTCCTCATCATCGCTTCAAGATCCATGAACAATTCTTCAAAACATAATTCTTTCAAAACCTTCCAAGCAGAAATGCAGGGCTATGAACAAATCTTACAGCTCGTCCGTCTTCTTGAAGAGTGTTTTCGGTTCGAGCTGCACTGTGTCGCTGTAGCCGGGGCCCGTTAGGACGCAGTGCCCCCCTTCGTGGACTGTCACGCAGTTGTACGGACCGAAGATGCCGTCGTTAGAGAAATGAGGGTCGTCCTGCGAGAGGAGAAAATCAGAATCTGAATAGAAAAGGATCTAACTGGCAATCTGCGGCAATCGTCACGTATTACGTCTTCTTAATATCCGATTTCCTGCGGGAGGATACTACAGACTGAATACCTGACTGCTGATTTTCTTTGCTCGCCACGTGCCTTCCATTCGGCTGAATAGAGCGGTCTTATCGTCCGCCTCCATTCGCTGGGCCTCCATCGGAGTCTTCATAAGCGTTACGTCCACGGTTGATGCTTTTGCCTTTTTCTCTTGCTCTCCCGATTGTCCCGCTGCGGCACCCGCCGCTCCCTTAGATGCGCAGCAGCCCATTCTGTCGGATCACGACGGATTACTAGAAGGTGTTTCTCGTTCTTTCTACGCACTTTGCACGTGTATCCAATCTACGACTACGGACACTACGCTGATTCCTGTGTATGAGAGGACCTTTGTTCTTTGTGGCCTTGTGGTAGCTCACTCAGGTGTTGCTACTACCAACGAACTCTGTGGTGCTTCACTTCGGATAGTACCAGGAGTGTCCTATACGTCGGTTCGATGACACACCTTCAAAAGATAGCTGCGCCCAAAGAGAGCGTAAAATATGATTGAAAGAATGCACGCTCCCGTCGCCCAGGGTTCTCGAAAAAACCCGAGCGGAGAGGAAACTAGATGTGTCGATCTTGGGGAAATGTACGGGAAATGTTCGGGAAATCGATAGAAACGATAAGGACTGATGTGTACCGACAGTCGAGAAGACTAAGTTGCCCTCTCCCTTGTCGAACGCACACCTGGAGGACAAAAAACAGTAAGAATGAGTGTTACGGAACGTGGTGCCCGCAAGGCTCCAATTCATCCTCAAGTTCTCAACTTCAGTGTTTCACATTCTCTCTGAACCGGAACTCAGATCTGGTTCTTCCTTCTCTAGGAGCCCCATTGCGACCCCGATTACGCGGGCCCGGACCAGATCCACACCACGCACATGCCGTCGGATCTCTGGGGACCAAATTCTGCCCCTATTATTCTCTGCCAACGAGACCAGCGGATCATCATCTATTCTCCGGCAACGGAACGATTCACAGAGAACAATGGCACAATTTTTAGCGACCAACACGAGCAAAATCTGTATGCGATCCCAAACGAAACAGGATGCACCAAGTGACAAACCACACCGATAGCTCAATAGCAATTTTGTCTGGAAAGAGTCTTTTGTTCACTTCACCAGAGGCAGAGTGCGCCTGCACGGCACTTTATTAACTTCACGCGGCGCGCGGTGGACGAGACAAGAAAGATAGTACCATGGAAGCAATTTCTAAACATTTCGAGAACCACGGGTTCTGCAAGCAGTTTTTTCTTCCTGGTGAGGACACTCTACCATTTTTTCCAAGTCTGCCCGTCGGGAGCACTCGGCCGATCTTTTCCCTCGTAGTCCGCGTTGCCGACCTCATCCCAGTTAGTCGACAGCACGGTGCCGCCGCTGGTCTGAAAGCTTTTCACCATCGCCCGCCGCGTTTCTTCGGTGGCGTTCGCGTAGATTTCCTTGAAAAGCTTGTTCAGGGCTTCGTCGCCTTCCGGTTTCTCGTCGTCTGCGTCCTCGTTTTTGCTCCAGTCCCGCTTTTTCGTGTTGGAGGTGGGGTAAGCAGCAGGCCGCGCGTTCAACGGCGCCGCCTTCGGCTCTAGCGACGCCCACGTCTTGCCGCCGGTCGCCTTCTTCAAACGGAGCTCGATCTTCACCTGGAATTCCGAATATTGTGGAGAAACACCATGGCACGCGAGCACAAATATACACTATGCGCACTTTCCCTTGTGCACGAAAAAATAGTAGGATGATCGTTTCTGGAGAAGGCAAACCTGCAGCAACACCGTCTATTTCCTGTAATCTCCTGACCCGTTGGGGGTGCGGGCGTATTGTAGGTCCAATACGAGATCCTCAAGAGACCGCGTTCGAGTGCTAGAGGGAGGTGAACGAGAGGTACCCATAATACTAGGCTCTAGGGAGATTCCGTGGCATAGTCCGCAGCACATTCTTACCTTCCCGTGGTCCACCACGCTCTCCTCAGGCACGATTTTGTCGCACAGATCAAGCGCCAACTCTTTTTCCTGGTTCTCCTCTTTCACGAACAACGCGTCCGTCTCCTCGCGATTGTTCTTGAGCACCAGCTTTTGTTCCATGATATCGAGTTCCAACCGGTCCTGGGGCAAGTTTTTCAGATACACCGACACGATCACAAACTCGTCGTTCTGGTACCACTCATGCCGGATCGCCTTCTTCTGCGGAACAACTGGCGTCTCCACGATTTCCTCGACCAGAATACCGTCGTCGTCCGGCGTGTCGTTGTCCAACAGCTTCTCCACCTTCTTGCTTTTGCCACTCGTCGTAGCATTATTTCCCACGTTCTCCTTGTTCGAGGAGGCTGTGGTGGCACTTGTTTTCGCGGCCGGGTTCGCCGCCGCCGGCTTCCCCTCTGTGGCTGGCTTCGTCTTCTCCTCTGTCGTCCACGCGCCGCTGCTGGACTTCGCCGCGGCAGCACCGCTGCTGGTGGCGGCCGCTGCGGGGAGGTACTGCATCAGCGGGAGCACGCTGGCGCTGGCCTCGGCGTCGCACTTGGCGAGCCACAGCTTGTCGCCGGTTTTGCCAAAATACCCGCGGGCAGCGTCGAAGTCGCGCAAGTAAAAGCAGGCCTCACCGAGTTTGGCCTGGAAGAGCGCCAGATGCTTCGGGTTGTCGGCGTTCCCCTGCTCCAGCTGCGCATGGAACGCCTCCAGCCCTGCCTCCAGGTCTGCACGCGCATCCTTGAACCGACCGAGGCGGCAGTAAGCAAGGCCACGGTTCTTCAGGCTTACCCAGTCTTTTTTGTTTCCAGCGGCTGCAATCAGCGCCGAGTACCCTTCAATGGCTTCGGCATAACGCTCGTCGACGAAAAGCGCGTTCGCCAAGGCCAGCGAGTCGGCCGACGGAAAGGACGACACCATGGTATTCACTAATGAAATGATATCGATCTGTGGATGGGGCCTGTCTTCTGACTCGCAATACTGCTGACTACTATTGCGGCTGCCAAGAATGCCCGCCGTCTCTCCTCGCCCTGCGAAGTACTTGTGAAGGTGTACGATATGTGAATCGAGGCCGGCGTCCCCCAATCGCCCTGTGTCGTCGCCGAAAGTGAACACTTTGCGCCCGTTTCCGTACACGAAAGAACAATCGATAACGCGTCACGCCGCAATCCGCGACAATGCATGTTGTGCGACTCTGAGGTGTTGAACATGCTGCCACTCACTCTTCAATTCCCAGGGTACGGTTCATTTCCGCCAGTCGCTCACCCGCCTCATTCCGGATAGTATTCAAAAGAAGATAACGCAGTGTAGTGTACGGTCCAAGCTGTAAATCATATGCGGGTTGTTCGTCCGACAGGGACCTGGGGATGGACCTGGGGATCCTACTTCCGTGCACTTGGGCTTCGTCCGAGGCACTCGGAGTTCGAGAGAGTCGTCACAAGAATAGGGGCCGGGTTGTGGATCTGGGACGAGTGGGACTGATTTCTGACGGATCGAGCGTGCCAATACGAAGGCGCTGTCACTCTACTATAGACGAGCAACAGAGCGGACGAGCGCTGCGCACACCCTGCGCACCACGACGTTCCCACGAACGAAGTTCAGAATGTGAAAAATAGTAAGCAGTAAGTACAAAGAGGAGTTCGAGCGGGGTCAGTATCTGCCGGGACTCAGTTCGTCGTCCTCTTCGGCCGGCCCATGGCGCACCACGACGCCAAGACTGCTGCTTCCGTACGCCTCCGAAGACCTGGCCCCGCGGCTGATTTGCTGCCGAGCGCCCTGCTCGGACAGCGGGCGGAAGGCCTCGATCCTTGTCGTGACACCCTGCTGGTTGCTGAACGGACGCTCCCGCGAGATAATGACCCTCCCTTTGCTCGGCGATCGCTTGCTCGGGGAATCTCCGTTTGGCTCCTCGCTTCCAGATTTAAGGCGCGCGTTTTCGCTGTCCAAAATGCTTTTGCGTTCTCGCCGCGCTTTCTCGAGCGCCGACTCCACCGCCGGCGGCTGGCAGCTCGCCAGCAGGTCGTTCGCACGTTTCCTGTTGAACGATTCGGGCGCCTTGATTTCGTACAAGTTGTTCTCTCCGCCACCCCGGCTCCCGCTGCGGCCGCTCATGCCAGACCCGAGGCGGCTTTTTCGCGCCGGACTTCGGCCCGGCGACCGCGCGTTCGGGCTTGCCCCAGCGCTTCCCAAATGCATCATGCGCGTGGCGAGCGCATCGTTGCTGTCCGTAACCACGAGTGCCTTGTTGTAGAGGGCTTCCAGGCAGCCCAGCCGCCGCTCTATGAGCAGAATCAAGTTCACGGCCGCGAGCGTGCCGAAAAAAGCCAGGCCGGCCATAACCACGCCAATCGGCACGATCGGGTCTCGCAC
>JACKZZ010019545.1_pt1 | contig 13115 bp, 8 predicted proteins | sample 8027871 | NCBI WGS metagenome assembly JACKZZ01 (sample SAMN15724774, study PRJNA655200) | protist metagenome | isolation source: fluorescence activated cell sorting (FACS) single amplified genomes of... | place: USA: West Boothbay Harbor, Gulf of Maine | collected 2000-07-19
TGATGTGACTGTTTTACCGAAAGAAATGTTTCAAGGGAAAAAGGTTGAAGACAATAATAGTAGCGATAATAGATCTGTTTCATGGAAAGAATCATTATCTGAAAAATGTTTAATGGAGGCTTACAAAAAGATTGCATCTATTCAAAAAACAAGTCGGATATTATGTAGATATGAAATAGATACCGGAATTATGAGGAAAAGTTGTGCCAACTTATTGTATGATAAAAATAACTTAGGCAGTTGGTTGAAAATTAAGGAAAATGGAGTTGAATATAACTTTGATTGCAAACAAGTCATGTTTTGTACGGGAAATGGAACGGAAAAGCGCCGTATGGGTAGTAAAGGTCATGGGGAAATCATTGTTGATCTATATGCAGGTATAGGATATTTTACATTGCCTTTCCTCGTCCATGGTAATGCTAAGTATGTACATGCATGTGAAATCAATCCTAATTCAGTAAAGGCATTGAAAAAAAATTTAATAGCAAATGGCGTAGAAGATAGATGCACCGTTTATTTAGGGGATAATATTGTATCTGCTAAGAAATTAATTGGCATTGCTAATCGCGTTAATTTAGGTTTGTTACCAGACAGTGTCAAAGGATATGAAATTGCAGTGGATTGTTTGAATTTAAATAGTGGTGGTATTTTACATGTACATGGAAATTGTTTATCGGTAGAAAGAGAGAAATGGGGTAAACAAGTCGAACAAGATATTTTCAATATCATACAAGAAAAAGGTGGTGCAATTCAAGAATCATTTCAATCGGTTCAATGCAAACATGTGGAACGTGTTAAATCATATGCACCAAGAGTTGATCATGTTGTTGCAGATATTGAAATAAGTTGCCGTCAGTAGAGAGAGAGAGAGGGAGAGAGACGACAGTGTGGTGGTGTGGGTGTGTGAATTTAATAAAAAAAGGATATATACGAAGGGTCTAAAACATAATACGTCCTACGACATGATATTACCTTAAATTAGGCACTGTTTTGACTAAAAACGAAAACATGCTAAATAGTTATATTTCATGTATTCATTGTGTATTAAGTAGTTAGTAAAGTGAATGAGATGTACTAATTTCGGTCAATTTTGGTGAAGATGAGATGTACTAAGTTTGGTCAATTTTGGTGAAGATGAGAATTGGATGAAATTTACTTCGTCACAGCAATGATCTGGTGAACTCGTCGAAGGTGGAAATTGTTCATTTTAAATGTCACCTTAACCTGCTATATATATATATATACATGATATATACATACATATATCATCATAAAGATGTGAAGATAACATATATAGAAATAGACAACTGGATATAGATCATAATTGTCAAAAAAAATATATCGATATCTATACATATATCCAATGAATATCAACGAAGAAAGGAAACAAGGACATAATATATCTGAGAGTAAGGAGAAACAACGGAAGAGTACTGCATATCAAAATACTTCTGTTTTAGAAGTTGAGACAAATCATCATCATAATAATTTAAATAATTCATTAATTAGTAAAAACGACGTGGAAATTAAAGATTCTTCTACCAAAACAACAAGTTCTTGTAAAAATAATATGCGAAAAAAATATAAAGTATACATTGGTAAGATAATATGCATAGGTCTGATTGTCCTTGGCGTAGTGGCATTAGTAGGTGGATTTGGTAGTATGCGTTCACATACATATGGTGGTGTAGCAGGAAATATAACAGGTACAGAAGAATTAATGAAACAAAAAGAACATGGAACATGCGTTGGTGAAATCCAAAAAGAACTTCGTTGGCAATGTGATCGTGAAACAGCTGATAGGATCTCATGTTTCAATCGTCATTATGCGGAACATAGTGGTTATTGGGAACAAACATCATTTTTAACTGAGGAAGATGGTAGTACCGGTGAAATTTATTTCTACGATTCTGTGACTGGTAAAGAATTATTTGTTGCACCACGTGGTCGAACATTTCAAGCATTTATAGATGAATCAAAGGCTCATGGTTGGCCGTCTTTCCGTGATAAAGAAGTAAATCAACAACATGTGCGTATTTTACCAAATGGGGAAACGGTTAGTATCGATGGAACGCATTTAGGGCACAATTTACCAGATGGAAAAGGCAATCGGTATTGTATTAATTTAGTTTCCATCGCTGGACATCCATCAAAACCAAAAGAAACATTGTAAAAGAGAGTATATACATTAATAATATATATGTCTGTCTCTTTGTTAATGCACTTAACTTTAACTTTAAATTTATATTAAAATTGAAATTAATATATCATTAATTTTATTATATTGTTTTTTTTGAGATTTTGGTAGGCATGAATATCCATATTCTAATTTATTATACCCACTGTATATATCTTATGAATACTCAACGTGCCACAATACGCATTGACACTATTAATAATTGTACTATTGGATATACAATAGTACCAATCATTACTAGTAATTGTACTTAGACAATTGATGTCCGAACACATATTTATTAATTAAAATTTACTACCAAAAAAACCCCAAAAAACAACAAAAAAAAGAAAAATGAATCAAGCTATATAGTTGTGTATGTGTAAAAAGGAAACAAAAATATTAAATGTATACCCCAGATATACTAGATATATATAATTTTTAAAATTGATTAAAACACAATAACGACAATTATTTATACACACACCAATATTTAATATTTCTGCAATTAATTATTTAAATTATACAAGAATTTTATAATACAACATATATTGATTCAAGATATAATAATAATAATAATAAAATATATTATATATACACAACAAAAACATGGCAACAACAACTACGTCATCATCGCAATCAATTGCTGTATTACAGGAACAAGGTAAGTAAATGCTGTATTCCCCTAAACTTGCAATAGAGACCCTCATTAACACATGACATACCTTTTCATACATTTCACAGGTATACCACGTCAATCATTTGAACAAGTGTTGAAAGATAATGGTAATTTTAATATTGTATGGAAAGTAACCGAGGAAGAAATTGCAAATACAAGCGATAATGATAAATGTGTTGCATTAATTACTGTAAACAAACCTATCAATGAAGCCATCTTAAATCAATATAAAAACGCAAAAGCAGTCTTAGTTGCATTTACTGGTTATGGTATACATGATCTTGATTTATGCAAAGAAAGAAATATATCTGTATATAATGTACCAGATTATTCAAGTAGCAGCGTAGCAGAACTAGCAATTGGTTTAACATTAGCAGTCTTGCGAGAAATACCAAAAGGGGAAACTGTATTGCGTAATGGTGGTTGGGCATTTAGTCCAGGTGGAAATGATTTACGTGGTAAAACCGTTGGTATCGTTGGTACTGGTACAATTGGAATTTGCACTGCTAAATTATTCAATGCATTTGGATGTAAATTAATTGGTTGGAGTAGAAGTGAAAGACAAGAATTTAAAGACTTAGGTGGTATATATGTATCAAGGGAAGAGTTATTTTCAACAGCAGATATTGTATCATTGCATATACCAAATAATAAAGAAACAAGGAAATGTATCGGTGAAAATGATTTTCAATTATTAAAACCAACATCCATTCTAATCAATACAGCAAGAGGACAAGTATGTGATCAAGATGCATTAGTGAAATATCTTGTCAATGGTAAGTTCCGTGCTGGTTTAGATGTATATGCAATTGAACCATTACCAGAAGATGATGGTGGATTAAGAAAATGTGATAATGTTGTAATTACGCCACATGTTGCATATAAAACAAAAGAAGCATTAACACGACGTGCAGCAATTACAGCAAATAATGCTATTAATGCTTTGAATGGAGACGATACAAATCGCGTTGGATAAAAATATATTTGGGGTGGGTGTTTGTTTTGTTTCTATATATGTATTATATACATATAGAATGACAAAAATAATGGTTTAAAGTCTAAGTTCATATATACGACCTATATGATACGAATTGGGTCAGTTTTGATTAATTATTTACTCGTATATTTGTATATTTCTCTAAAAATAATTATCATCATACGTATTTCTAATTTCCTTCTTTTGATATTTTTGGTATGTGCATATTCTAATTATTTTTCGCAAAGGCATTAGCATTTTACCTGTGCTGATGTCGATACCTCGGCTAGCATCAGCATTTACTAATTATAGCATTTCTGCCACAAAAAGAAAAAATGGACATCATGCAGTTGCTCATCTATAGGAAGGCGGAGAATAAATTAAAATAATAATATTGTACCCCGAGATGTATATGAGCGTATTATATATAACAAATCTTTACAATTTACTATTCGTACCACCATCACCACTACCACCATTTTCAATAATAAATGGTATCATATGTTGAAACGTTATTTCACGATTTGGTGCTATGATTAATTTACAATTTGGCATGTTCATACAAGCATTCCTTGCAGTTTCAATCGTATGTGCAAAATCTTTCTTTGAACCATGATGAAAGATAATTGTTGGTGTATGTATTTGTGTCAATTCATCATCCGTACAGCCTAATAAAATATCATTACTATATTGTATTAAAAAATCACCACTTGTTTGCATTGTTTCTATATATTGCTGAAATGGTATATTTAAAAATCGTTGACGTTCGTTTTCATTTGACATGTTTTTTAAATATATTTGATAATATGGTAAAGATGCAATATCCTTCATTGAATTATATTTTAATTTAGCTTTATCATCAATGTATTGATAATAATACATTTTAGCTAAAGTGTTTGCAATACGCCCACCCCCCTGTATATAGTGTAAATATTTTTATATAAATATAGTTAGTAACACGCGTATTAAATATTGAGATATATAATGTTTATGTTTTAAGACTTACAGTTGGTGGTGCTAAAAACATTGTTCTAATTAAATGTGGATACTTCAATGCTAATATTAAATTTGTACGTGCACCGGAACTAACACCATATACACTTGCATATCCATTACAAACTTGTTCAATTATACTTTTTAAATCTTCTGCTTCATCGATTTCCAATGGTCGGCCATTAAAGGAAAAACCAGATTGACCCATATTTCGTCGATCCCATACTATGATTCTTAAATCATTTGTTTCATTTGCTAAATATGTTGCAAAACCAAGTACTTCTTTAATACCACGTTGCCCACCTGGTGTTATAATAATGTTGTTGTTTTTATTATTATTATTTTTATGAAGATAAGTATCATCATTCATTACAGCATATCGTAAAGATATATTTTCATTATTTTTAACATATCCATAATTAACTTGTATATGTTGTAATGGTTCAACATCGTATGTAAATGCAAAATGTGGCATGTTTGGATTGCTTGCTTTAATTGATCGTGACATTTTGGTTGTATGAGTTGTTCTATAATATATATATATAAACAATGTATCAAAATGTTTAATGAAAAATCAAATCTTATTGGATTGGAATTTCTAAATTTCACTACTATAGTATGATAAAAATAATATATAAAAATGAAATTAAATCTCTCTATACTAGAAAAAAAAATAAAACAATTTGTTTTTATAACAAAAAACCTATATGCAATATATGTATATGTATATATATATAATACCACTAATGATAGAATATTAACCACCTCATACAAAATAATGCCGATGCGAAATCAAAACCTCTTCTTGGCTTTTACATATATATATATATACAGAAAGATGGATTGATATGCCTTTTCACGATCGGTTTACCCCAAATTCTAAACAACCAAATTCAATAATAACAAACACGTGTGGTTAACATATAAATAACATTATATTTATCAGAGCTAATCGGGGCATATTTGTTGTTCTTCGAGCATATTTTTATATCCTCCTGTGTCTTACCACGCATTCCAGCATTACACAGCATTACTAAAACTTATTTTTCATTAATAAAAAAATTAAAATGAATATCTTTTTATAGAGTATAGATGATGTTGATATTAATATATATATGATGGCAAATGCGAATTTTAATTTTGTGTATTACATATATATGTATTGCTAAGATTGTATTATATATATATATATATTAGTGTTTGTTTTCCCCCCCTCACAAAGTTATTGTAGATAATATATATATATATATTTTTATTATTTTTTTTTTTGCAAATTTAAATTTAGGCATTTTAATTTTATATTACAAATTTTAGTATTTTTATTTAAATTAGTGTTTTTTTTTATACACAACAATGCGTGTTTTATTCATACGGCATGGGGAAAGTGAAGAAAATGTAACATCAAATACTTTATTCAACCCAGAAGGTCCTCCACCATCAACAGAAGCAATATTAAAATTAATCAATGAAACAGATGGTCCAATGGTCGATCGTAATTTAAGTTCACTTGGAAAACAACAAGCAAATATATTAAAAGATTATTATATCAATCCATTGAAACAAATCATTAATAATAATAATAATAATGATAATAAAATAAAATTTGTTTCATCAATACAAAAACGTGCATGGAGTACAATATTACCGTTAGCAAAAGCATTAAATAAAGATATATATATACGTGATGATTTACATGAAGTTGGTGCTGGTCCACCAATTCCAGGTATACGTAAATATGCAAAATTAATTGCTGAAAAGAAAAAAGATCGTATATTGGTAACAGCAAATGAATTACATGAAATTGAACCAAGATTAAATACAAAACAATATTGTAATCAAAATGGATCAATCTTACAAGAAGGTTCATTGCATCCTGGATTTGATCCAATCGATACATATCCAGAAGGAGATCTATCAATTGGTATGACTGGTACATTTTTAGAACAAGTAACAACACGTGGTAATAATGTAAAACAATGGTTACAATCAGATGAATTACAAAATGAAATGGGATCTAATGGTTTATTGATTATTGCATCGCATGCAGCATTTTTATCACGTTTAGTATTGAAATGTATTTTAAATTGTAAAGATTGGAAATTTAATGTGAATTTAAAAAATTCATCAACAACATTAATGTCAATTACAAAAACAACATGTGATTTATTAACATATAATAATGAAGATCATTTAATTAAAGAAAGTAATGTTGATGGAAGAATTGATTCAAGTCGTTTATTAAGTCGTGGAAATAAGAAAGTAAGAATATTATTTGTACGTCATGGTGAATCTATTTCTAATTCATTATTACGAAAATATTTTAATGGAAAGGCAAAACCAACAGAAACGGAATTATTACAATTAATTCATAAAGATAAATATCCTGTAGACCCACCATTAACATCTGTTGGTGTAAATGAAATGAATAAATTTACTGATTATTATAAACAATCCATACAATCGATCATTAACAATGGTATTAAAGTGAAATTTGTTGCATCTGTATTGAATCGTGCATGGAATACGATATTACCATTAGCAACGAGTTGTAATCAAGATATATATATACGTGATGATTTACATGAGATAAGTCCACATGGTCCACCAATGCCAGGGATGAAAGAATTTGCTATTTTATGGGAAAAAGAAGGTTTAGATCGTTTATATATCACGGCAGATGAATTAAATAAACATGAACCAAGATTAAATACATCACAATATTGTTCAAACAACAATGGTACTATTTTTCCAGAAGGATCGATGACATATCCATTACCTGCATCTATTTTATATCCATCAGAAGGTGGAGCCATGATGCCAAAACTGTGGGATCAATTATTAAAACGATGTGAACAAGTAGCAAATTGGTTAAAAAGTAAAGAATTGCATGAAGAAATGTCTGGTGGTGGATTAATTATAATAGGTTGTCATGGTGGTATCATGGCAACGATGTTTAATAGTGTTTTTTTCGGTAGAGAAAATTGGCAAATGAGTATGGATGCACAAGCTACGTTAGTCAATACATCTACATGTTTATTTGAAATAACAAGAAAAAGTAGATCTTTTTCTTCTTCGAATGATGGTGATGATGGTAAAATGATGATGCATAGTAGTGATGATGATGATGCCACGATTGATGTTGTATCATATGCAAATATCAATCATTTAATTAGTAGTGATGTCAATTTTGATTTAGCACGATTTTTAATTGGTAGTGGTGGTCACGGTCATGCTGGTTCTAATGATAATAATAATAATAATAAAGCAAAGTTGTAAAAGAGCGCTAAGCGTGGTAATATTTTACACACCCATCATTCGAAATATTTGAATATTTTATACAATATGTGTACATCGTACATCATATTTTTTTGATATTTTTTATATCGGTGGTTTGGAGTTTGTTTTTTTAAAATATCGCACGCACGTACGTCGCTTTGCAAAACTCTTTATACTGTTCGGTAAATGAAACGCGCACCAATTTTGTTTTTATAACAGAATATGATTTGATATATATATATAATATATATATAGTTGTTTTTTTTCCCTTCCATTTTCGACGATGTATTTTTATTAAAATGTTTGTTATTTGGTGTTTTCAAAGTAAAAAACGTGTGATGGCGCCGTCTCTCTCTCTCTTTTTTTTTTGTGTTTTTTTTAATGCTTTAATAAAAAATATAATGTACGGTGGCATTACGTTTTTATAATTGTGTTTTCACACACATTTAAATATAGCGCATATGTATTATTTTCATATCCGAGTACGACGTATATTCTAATTGTGTGCGTGGCGCGCATTTTTTTTATATAAATTGTTTTTCATTTTTTTTGCCATGAGTAAAATCTCTTCTCTCATAAATATATAGCCATCATATATATGCAACATTTCTTTTCTTTTCATTCTCACATATATATTTATCTAGATGTCATTTTTTACATTCTATAATTCTATTAATCTGATGATGAATGATGTTCTGATGGTTTTGTTACTGATTTTAAAGTTGAATGGAGTTTTTCAATTTCTGAATACAAACTAGGATCAAATGTTTCGAAACAGCTACAGACTAAAAACGCTAATTGCATTTTTGTATCTTCCAAATCATCTTTTTTTTGACGCATATCACGTATAACTGCTTCACACCATTCTTCCGTTTTTGATAATTCATTTGCATAATCTTCTGATGTTTTATTACATTCATTTACAAGTTGTATTGATTGTGGATGGTTGTTGTTGTTATCAGGTCTTCTTCGAATTACTGGCATCATCATATTACCGTCATTGTTGTTATTGTTATTATTACGTGGTGAAATAATATGATTACGATTATTATGATTGTTATTTGTAGATTGTTGTTGTTGTTGATTGTTTTCAATATGAATATTATTATTGTTTTTTGATCGATTATTTGTCGTCGTCGTTGTCGATGGTGATGATGTAGATGGATCATTATAAACATGTTTTTTAATAATAGGTCGAATAATATTATTGTTGCCAGTATCATTGCGTGAATTTTTATTAGACGAAGCGTTGATGATATTACTACTATTATTATTAATACTCGATTTTGAGGTGAAGTTCAACGACGTATTATTTTGGTTCATATCATTTGGTAATTTATTTTCCATATCAATGATATTATGATTTGATACACGTTTGTCATTGCTATTACGTGATTCGCTACGATGAGAAGGCGCGGTTGTATTATTATCATTTTTTTCATTTTTATTGTTCTTGCTTGCACCGTTACTTTGAATACCAAATGACATGTTATGCCCTGGATTTTGAAATCGTTGTAAGTCCATGTTTCGTTTTTTTGTGTGTGTGTTTCTTTATTATATATATATAGAACTAACTAAAAGTGAATAATGTTGAAATGATAATTATTTTTTATAAATTTCTATAAAAAAAAATATGTAATTTTTTTTTCTCTCAGTTGTTAGAATGGTTTTATGAATGCGGGACGTTTTGTTGTTTTCGGCTATTGTTTAAAATGTTATACTACAGTAAATGATTGAATTTCTTTATGTTTTTGTACTTTTTTCACACGGATAAACGATTGTGCAACTTTAACTTTTGTTTTTATGAAAAATATTTTTTTCAAAAAAACATCAAAAATTAGAGAATTTTACGACCTTGTCGATGCAGCAAATTGTATTCTAATTACCCATTTAAGTATAAAGTATGGGTCATTTGATAGGGTGAGAAATCTAAAAAGGAATGCAACAAATTATATTCTAATTTCCCATTTAAGTAGAAATTATGTGTCATTTGATAGGGTGAGAAATCTCAAAATGAAAATCATTTTCACCTCCATCCTCCATGACGGTGCTATTTCCATATTATTAGCTATTAGCATGGCACAGCATCACCTCCATGACGGTGCTATTTCCATATTATTGCACTATTAGCATGGCACAGCATTACCTTCATAACGGTGCTATTTCCATACTATTAAGCTATTAGCATGGCACAGCATTACCTCAATGACGGTGCTATTTCCATATTATTACCTATTAGCATGGCACAGCATTACCTTCATAACGGTGCTATATCCATACTATTCACTATTAGCATGGCACAGCATTACCTCCATGAAAATAACGGGGGGGCGCCAATATGAAATATTCAAATATTCAAAAATACAAGAGACCTTTTCCATATTTCTTCTAATGCTTCGAAAGAGATCATTTTATTAAGTATAACTTAATTTACATTTAACATATACATAACCTCTAATATCTTAGTATACAATAAAACACACCTATCAACATTCCCTCCTAGTAAATGTTCATTATTTATACTTGAAAGGAATATTAGAATACTAAACTACCATAATTAGATGACATCAACAAATATAAAAAGAAATAAAAAATCATCAAAAAGACCTACTACGTATATATATAGGAAACGCATGGAAATAGAAACATTTGATAGAAACAAAAGAAACAATAATAATTATTATATTTAACATTTATATATTCTAATTAATTAACAACAACAACAACAACAAACATGCCACGTACCGCACAACGCAAAAAAGGACAAAAAAAAGATCCAGACGCACCAAAACGTCCACCAACTGCATTCTTTTTATTTGCTGCTACCAGACGTCAACACATTAAACGTGCTGCACCAGGTGCAGGTGTTACACAAGTTGCAAAAGCATTAGGTGAAGAATGGAGAAACTTGAGAGAGCATGAGAAAAACGAATTCTATGCACAAGCTGAAACCGAGAAAAAGAAATACGAAAAAGTCAAAGCAGAATATTTGGCAATGAAAAATGCAAACAGTGGACCAAAACGTTCCCCAACATCATTCTTTTTATTTGCTAAAGACCGTCGTCCACAAATTAAAGCGGAACAACCAGAAGCAAAAGTTACGGACGTTGCTAAAATTTTAGGTGAAGAATGGAGAGGCTTAGCAGATAACTCCAAAAGGAAGTACCAAGAAGAAGCTGCACGTTTGAAAGAAATTTATGATCAAGAAAAAGCAAAATTCGAAAGTAGACATGACAAAGACAAATATGATGTTTAAACTTTTATATATATATACATATGGAACTTTTCTATAGATATTATATATATATATATATATACATTGATTGTATATTTAAGTATATATGATGTAGAAAAGTGAAACACAAATAATATATTATAATATTATCTTGATTGTTGATTATTTAGTTTGATTTTCAATGAATATTCGTATGTAATAAATGAAATAATAACGAGAATCACATATATAAAATGTTTTTGTGGATCATTGAAAAAAAAAAAAAAGAGTATATATCACACAAATAAAATTAAAATAAAAAAGGAAAAAAAAATGAAAAGACAAGGAGCGATGTTACTTCGTTGTTATATATATCAAAGAAATGAAATGATGTTTGTAAAGTATATGAATCAATTGTTTTGGATTCTTTATATCCATATGAACAATGTATCGTTTATGTTGGTAGTTGATGTATTGGTTTATATATGATGTATCTATATCATATAAAACATATCACAGTGAAGTAGAATTGAAATATAAAAATAAAACAAATTTACAAAAGAACCAAGTCTAGAAGTAAGAAGTAATATACCACGCTCTCTACTCTCTACATTTATTATATTTTACTCCTCACACTCGGATCTTTTTCTCTTCACACACGTATATGTAACCATCTGCTTTATTTATATATATAATCGCCACGGACACCAAGAGAGAAGAGAGAACAAACGTTCTCCCTGAAGGGATCAACTCCTTGTGTTCAAACACACGTCCTTTTTTTTTCTTGACTTTTGTCTCTTGATGACGGTTTTTTTCAATAACAAATATTGCTTCATTTCGTAATAATCAAAATCAATTTCTATATTTAGACTATACAATAGTACACATAAAACAACCAAAAAAGCCTATTATTACTAGATATACGAAATATAACTAAATAGAAAACATGATCATATTCAAACCTGTTGTTCTAACTTATCTCTGTCGAATATGAATGTAAATAATTATAATTTTTTATTTAGTCATATTTCGTATTAATATCAATATTAGCGACTATATTATTGTAGATAATGTTAATTATACCGAAATAAGTCGATATTTGTATTTTTTATTCATAAAATGAACATAATGTGGCTAATGAGTGGCTGCTGTGCGCTTGTAAATGGTGTGTAGATGTTATTTTGTGTGGTGCTGAGAGCCTTGTAAATGGTGTGTAGATGTTATTTTGTGTGGTGCTGAGAGCCTTGTAAACTTGTAAATGGTGTGTAGTGTGTAGTGTGTAGGATTGGTAGATTGTAGATGTTAAATCATGTAAATCCAGACGGTATTTTAACACTATTTACTATTGGATTATTCTGTGACCTGCTGTGACACTGTATTATACTGTGTATAAAGAAACCGAAAACCGAATACAATTCTATAACAAAGGAAATAAAATATCGAGCAGATTCTTTTTGTATCGAGGCACCTCTAGAATCGAAAATGACTTTTTAACACTATTCACTATGGGGAAAATCGAATATAATATTATTCTGGGGGGATTTACTATACTTTACCTGTACTACTATATAATACAACAATTTTTTTTATTACTATATACACAACAACAATTTAGCTGGTTATAGGTTATAGTTAATAGGTTAAAATAGCGTTTATATTAATAGCGTCGTTATAGCTTATAGCTTATAGCTTATAGCTTATAGCTGGTTAGCCTACTCTGGTCCATAACGCCAACATCCATTATGAATAGTGTTATTTTTTTCATATTTTGACACTTTTTCCACTATTTTAAATAGGATCT
>JACKZZ010002919.1_pt1 | contig 13104 bp, 15 predicted proteins | sample 8027871 | NCBI WGS metagenome assembly JACKZZ01 (sample SAMN15724774, study PRJNA655200) | protist metagenome | isolation source: fluorescence activated cell sorting (FACS) single amplified genomes of... | place: USA: West Boothbay Harbor, Gulf of Maine | collected 2000-07-19
AATCTTTAAGTACTTGCTCTATCGCTATGGATTCGGGTTAATTTTCGGGTTAGCTCTTTACTTTTTGCTTCCGGTCAGTCACATGTTCAGACTGACGATTTTAATAGGCTTTTTATTACCAATTGGACTCGCTGTCATTCCCTATTCGCATGAATTTAAGTATTCTACCGCCCGTCTAATTGGCACAATTTCTAATATATGTATTCTGATAAGCATTTGCATCCTGTTTGTCCTGGCAAACTATGTACTTTAAGAAAATGCGAAAAAAGTGGCTGCTCCCTATGGACAGCCACTTTTCATCTTTATCAATACGATGCTACCAGTTCTTTTGTTAGCTGCTGTTGAATAAATAAATGAACATGCTCGACGATTTTTTCTTTATCATTGTCCATCGATGCTACATGGTAAGAATTATCCAAAGTAACAAGATTCTTTACCTTTGAGCCTACTTTTTGATAAATGAAGGCTGTGTTTTCTGGTGGTACGACATGGTCAACGGAAGATTTTATACATAAAATTGGCGTCGTGATATCAGCTAGTAACCTTGGCGTACTTGTCATCAACGCTTGGAGTTGATGGATTGCATTCAAAGGCGTTTGATCGTACGTTATTTCATAAACTCCTTTTGCCTTGATATCTGGCTCTCCTTCAGGAAGATATTGAGGCTGCTGACGGTTTTTCAAATAGTCAAAAGACGGAAGCGTTAATGCTGCATTGACCGTAGCAATCCCCTGAATTTCAGGGTATTTATGTGCCAAATTAAGGGTCAAGGTTCCCCCCATTGATTGTCCAATGACAAATACAGTTGCGCATTCTTTAGCTAATAATTGGTATCCATTTTCCAAAGCCGCAAACCAGTCTTCATAACTACACTTTTCTAGGTCATGGTAATGGGTCCCATGCCCTGGTAAACGAGGTGCCAAAACGGTATAGCCATACTCCGCAAGTCTTTCTCCAATAAACTGGACACTTTGTGGTGTTCCAACAAAACCATGCGAAAGAAGTATTCCTATTTCATTTCCTTTATAGTAAAACGTCTCAGCACCATCGATAACAGGGTATTTTTCCTTCAAAACAATGACCTCCCTATGTCCTTCATAATTGCCTATATCATTTCGTTTATTTTGTTATCCTTATCATAACCTTACTATTCCGAGTTGTAAAGTATGAATTAATAAAAGAGTAAGGCAACTTGATTTATATGAATCAAGTCTGTGGACTGTATAGTCTGCCTTTTGGTAACGTTTACCCTCCATCGTGACCTTATAAAACAACTTAAAAACCCGGGCACGTTAACCCCAACTTCACCTCTCATCAACTGCATGACTGCTAAACTCATAATGACTCACTTAAAGGCTGAGTTCCTCGCGGGCGACTCGCCTTATACCATTGAAGCCAAAAAACAAATATCAGCACTAAGTCTATCGCATCGCCACCATAGTACATAAGTACTCCTCCCTGCTCCGCCTGAACGGACGGGACTCCAACAGGTGAAAACGCGTAGATGTATTTTGATAATATACCGTGAGCAGCTAGGGCAATGACCAATACAATTCCGCGATAAAGATAGCTCCGTCTATGAGGAATTGGATCAATATAAATCATTGAAACGGTAAAAAGATACCCTGCTAAAAACACATGAATATGAACGAAAAGGTGGAGTAAAACGTTATGGTGCATAGCTGAATATATTTCAGTCGTGTAAAGGAGCCAAAGGCCACCAATATTAAGAACAGAAGCAACCGACGGGTCACTTAATATTGTAACCAATCGACTTTTTAGCAGTTTAGTTAATCGCCGCCCATTTGAAATAGATAGACTTCGTAAGAGTAATGTTACTGGAGCACTCAGAACCAATAGGAGTGGACCCAGCATCCCCAGCAATAAATGCCCCAACATATGTGCGACGAAATCATGATGAGCCTGAACAGCGATTGGACCAATAAGGGCTGCCTCCGCGGAAACAACACCCATCATCCACATAAACGTTCGGAAGTAAGACCATTTTTTGTAACGTCGATTCGTTGTCACAACCGCAAATAGATAAAGGAAAATAGCTAGTACACCCATTCCCCCAAAAAAGAGGGTTATTAGATTATAAGTCATAATTTCTAACCAGACACTTTCATTTGTTCTGGAGAGTGTTTGGATGTTTTCACCAGGTAGTACCCAATCATAATCATGCCTATCGCAGTTAGATTCCAAATCAAATCATAGGGCAGAATCACCACGTTATACCGAATTTGGTGAAGCATCATCAGTTTATGTTGGACTGTTCCATCATAAAACTGAAACAACCCTGCACCCACCAAGACGCTACCAAGCCATTTTTTCCAATTCCAGGCGTTTCTACGCCGAAGATCCGCAACTAAAAACAACCCTCCAACAGTCGTTAACCAACTCAAAGCATGAAAAAAACCATCAGAAACCAAGCCAACACTTGTAGTTGACTTGTCATAAAAATGATGCCAGTGTAAAAGTTGATGAAAAACCATCTCATCTATAAACGTCACAAGACCAATTCCAAATAAAACACCTGCCCAAATGTTACGGCGATTCAATTGTTTATTGGTATCCTGCTGAGTTTTTGTTATCCCCATCTGATTGTCATCCCCTTGAGTAATTTAAAGTATATGATGACTACCAGTTTAACCAGAAAACTCCTACTAAAAACATAGTGAAAGGTGGCTCCTCCTTTCTTTTAAGAGTAAGGTTAGCCACCTTTTGAGACTGCAGCTTCATCCGCAATAATCGTTACGTTTGGATGGTTAGCTAAAATCGAGGCAGGGAAGTGCTCATCCACTTTCCCGCTTAGCAGACGTGCGAGTGCTACTTTCTTCGATTCCCCCGAAACCAACAGTAAAATTTCTTTACTCTGCATAATCGTACCTAACCCCACAGTAATCGCATGAGTCGGCACCTGCTCTATCGATTCAAAATAACGAGCATTTGCTTCTCTTGTCGAAAGAGTTAGTTCCGTTACATGGGTGGTTGACTCAAATGAGGTACCCGGCTCATTAAAACCAATATGACCGTTTTTACCAATCCCTAATAATTGCAGATCACCCCCACCCTTATCCTTAATCAGTTGGTCATACCTTTTACATTCTTTCTCAAGATCCGAAACGTTTCCATTCGGAATAAAGACATTGTTTTTATTAATATTTACTAGATTGAAAAGATGATTGTCCATATAACAACGGTAGCTATTCTGATGTGTTGGCTCGAGTCCAACATATTCATCAAGATTAAATGTAGTAATATCTCGATAAGAAGTCTGATTTCTTTCATAATCCAAAACCAGATTCTCATAAGTCCCTTTTGGTGTTCCTCCTGTCGCAAGCCCTAGGGTGATGGTTGGTAACCTACGGATTTTTTTAAGAATAAACTTGGCAGCTTCCAAACTTAGTTCATGATAATTTTTCACAACCATCAATTGCATTTCTTCTCAGCCACCTCTCTTATACGCTAGCTTCCCTCTACAAATCGTCATATATAACTTGTTTTCTTCATCAAGGATGATTATATCCGCATCTTTCCCTTTCTCAATGCTCCCTTTTCGGTCAAAAACGTTTATTTGCTTTGCGGGGTTAACAGCCGTCATTTTCACAACGTCCGCTAAGGTACAATTTGTATAAGATATGATATTTAGAACAGCTTCGTTCAGCTTTAATATACTACCAGCAAGCGTTCCGTCATGAAGAGTGGCTTTGCCCTCCTTCACTTTTACAGATTGTCCCCCAAGGTCATAGGTTCCATTTTCCAACCCTTTTCCCTCATCGTATCACTAATTAAAATGATTCATCGGCAGCCTTTTGTTTATAAGTAATCTTGATTACCTCTGGCATGACGTGGATTCCATCAGCGATTAATTCAACTTTTAACTCCTCATGTAGGAAAGCAGCACCCACAACTCCTGGTTCCCTATGGTGAAGTGGACTCATTTGGTTAAATACGTGAGTTACTTGTGAAGCACCTGCTGCTATTGCACCCTGCATTTGCTTGTTAGTAGCATTTAAATGGACTACAGATACAACAACCTCCGTTGCTGTTAAATAGGAAATAAACGCCAAGGACCTATCCATTTCAGGCGCTAGTGAGGCAAGTTTAATAGCATGTTTGGATGCGGCTTGCCACTTTTTAAATAAGTTTAATTAGGAAGGGTGATATGCTCTATAGGTTGAGCGCCGGCCATTTTCTTTATCCAAGATTTGGAACGATTCATGGTATTCGCCATCCTTCCCTTTACTATTTTTGACCATTTTTTACTGTGGAATAGGTTTAAGGGAATGTGAGTGGGCAAGGAAATAAAACAAAGTTTTATTTCCTTATAATCATTAAAGTGTTTTTAAGGCATCAGGAATCGGCGTTTCTCCGCTAACAACATCAAAAGAAAGCTTGTAGGTATTGTCCTCATTTAAGGATGCTAAAATGATTCTCGCAACGTCTTCACGTGGAATCGTCGTTCCCGGAACAGTTTCTCCTGCCGAAATCATTCCGGTCCCGGGTTCATTTAATAGGCCCCCCGGTCGGATAATCGTGTAGTTTAACTCACTTTGCATCAGGACTCTATCTGCATAATGCTTTGCCACATAATAGGGTTTGATGTGTTCATTCCAGTTTTCTCTTCGGTGGGCTTGTAGGGCACTGACCATGATGAAGCGGTTTATTCCGAGTTTTTCAGCAGCCTCGACCGTTTTTACTGCTCCATCTAAATCGATAAGAAGCGTTTTGTCTGGACCAGTTTTCCCACCCGAACCAGCAGTAAAGACGACCGCCTCACACCCCTTTGCACTCTCAGCAATTGCATCAACAGTATCTTCAAGGCTTGCAACTACTGTCTCGATTCCTAATTGCTCAAAAGCCTCTTTCTGCTCTTCCTTTCTTATCATCGCTCTTACTGTATATTCCTTGCTTTCTTTTAAAAGTTTAACCAAATGTCGTCCAATCTGACCAGTTGCTCCAACAACAAGTACCTTCATGAAATCCTACTCCTTTTTAGCAACTCTTGTTATTTATATTTTATAATAGTTATTACTCTGTTTGCTAACAAACAGTCTGACTTAAAATAAGGCTGTGTTAAAGGTAGCTGTTGTTTTCCGCTCCAGGCATTGCTCTTTCCGCAGCAGTCTTCGTGCCTTCCGCTCCAACCAACATGTAAACAATCAACAATGTACTTAAACACAACCTAAAAAATAAAATCAAGCTGTAACGTAAAACCTTCTTTTGTTTTAATCATATGGCAAATATTATTATGCCAAAACATGCAGAAATTTAATGTATTGCGACCTATTCGCTTGTATAATACAAAGAAGAAACCGATAGGAATAAAGGTGGTCGTTTTTTGGGCTTCTTGGATAAAACAACAAAAATCAGATCTTATTTAAACTCTGAACAAAATATTTATAAAACATTATTTGCTCTTCATCCAGATGCAATCTATGTGATTGATACAGAGGGATACTTAATAGATTGTAACGAAGGGTATACAGTGTTAACCGGGTACCAGGCTAAAGAATGGCATGGTAAAAAGTTTCATTTTCTGATTCATCCAGATGATCAGCAAATGGTAACAGGTTATTTTAGTGACACACTTTCTGGTCACCCTAAAAGAAGAAAATTTAGAATCCTTCATAAAAGTGGCAAAGTAAAAACTGTCTGCACGGATGCAATTCCATTTTCTTCAAAAGAAGGGGAAACATTAGGGATTTTTGTCATTGGAAAAGATATCACAGAAGAAAACGAATTAAGAGTGCTGAAGAAGCAACAAGAAGATCGATTCCGCTCATTAATACAAAATTCACACGATTTCATTAGCATTATAGGGAAAGAAATGAACTTGTTATATCAAAGCCCTTCAATAGAAAATGCCTTAGGATATAATTTTGAGGATATATGCGCAGTTCTAAATCATGATCTCTTTGCCATCCTAAATCCAAATGATATCGACCACGCTACAACAGTCCTAACCGATCTTTTCATGAATCCTGGCAAAAAGGTCACAACTGAATTAAGATTCAAACACCAAAACGGTGAATGGCGGTCCTTTCATGTGATTGGTACCAATTTCGTAGATGACCCTAACATACAGGGCGTAGTTGTGAACTATCAAGACATCACCGAAATAAAGAAGGCTCAAGAAGAAGTTCAATATATGGCTTTCCATGACGATCTAACAGACTTACCCAACCGTAGATTCTTAGAACAAAAACTAAAGTCAGAAATTGATAGAGCGACGGAAAATGATTCAAAGCTTGCTGTCATGTTTATTGACTTGGATCAGTTTAAATTTATCAATGACACACTAGGCCATGATATTGGGGATAAAGTTTTAATCGAAGTGGCAAAGACACTGAAAACCTGTGTTTGGGAAAATGATGTTGTCGCTCGATTATCAGGCGATGAGTTTATCATTCTAGTAACAGACCAATCAAGCACCGCCTGTGTCGAAGCGATTGCTAATCGGATTAAGACAAGATTTGAACAGCCTGTTTTGATTGACCAGTTAGAGCTATTTGTCACTGCAAGCATCGGGATAAGCATTTTTCCTGAGTCAGGTACCGACAGCAAATCGCTGATGAAAAATGCAGATTTGGCGATGTATCTAGCGAAAGAAAATGGAAAAAATGGGTTCCAAATGTTCACGCCGACAATGAATATTAAAACTTATAAAACGTTTGCTCTTCAGAACGACCTAAGAAAAGCAATTAATGAAGAGCAATTTGAATTGTACTATCAACCAAAGGTTTGTGTGAATACGAATAGAATTTTAGGGGCTGAAGCACTAATCCGCTGGAATCATCCTGAATGGGGTATGGTCTCACCCGCAGAATTTATATTTTTAGCCGAGGAATCGGGATTAATTATTTCTATTGGGAAATGGGTCCTTGAGACTGTTTGTAGGCAAATTAAGTCATGGGAGAAACAAGGCTATGAACCGATAAAGGTTTCCCTTAATTTTTCAGTCCTGCAAATTTTACAGTCTGACCTCGTCCAGAGTATTTCATCTATTTTAGAACAAACTGAAATTAATGGAAACTTAATCGAAATTGAAATTACAGAAAGTATGATTCTTGAGAAGGAAGCAGAAATTTCGAAAACAATCGAGGAGATTCAGAAGCTAGGTGTCGGAGTGGCTCTTGATGACTTTGGGACAGGCTACTCCTCTTTAGCTTCCTTAAGAAATTTCACATTTGAGACGATAAAATTAGACAAATCTTTCATTCGAGATATCCATTTAAACTCAGAAAGTAAAGCAATTATCCAATTCATTATTACCTTAGCGAAACAATTGAAGATCAATGTTGTGGCCGAAGGCGTTGAGAACGAAGAGCAGCTCACCCTTCTACGTCATTTAGAATGTAATGAGGTTCAAGGATATTTATTTAGTAGACCTAAACCTGTATACGAGTTTGAACGATTCCTTATCGAAAAATCTGTCTCATACGATCATCAAGCAAACCTACTCCCTGACAATCGCAACGATGCCAGAATTGCGTTTCCCTGTTATTTAGAAGCCGATATGACGATTGTTAAACTGAACGGGAGAGATATTAAGCTTGGGAAAACCAATGTTCTCATTGAAGATATTGGTGCCAATGGTTTAAGGTTTATCTCTGATATTAAACTCTCGCTAAATACAAAGATGACCATTCAATTCACGACACAAATCTTAGGGAAAGAAATTACAAATTTAGGGGTACTTGTCTACCAACACGAACAACAACAAGACTTGTTCCGATATGGGGTAGAATTTATCCCTAATGAGGAAAAAAAGATAGAATTAACCCTATTATTAGATAGCCTTGATAAGAAATTACTCGAAAATACAATCGTTAAAGATACCAATTTCATTGAAACTGATGTATTTGATTATTTTAATAACTAGCCAAAAAGACCGTCTAGATTCATTTTTCACCTAAGACGGTCCTTTATATTCTAGCTTACTAGTTAAATAGTAAAATCAAAAACCAATACTAGTAAAACATTATGTTCAACTAATTATAGAGCTCCTTGTTTGGCATTTAGTGATTCCTTATCAAACCCGGCAATTTGTTTGTACTTATGGGTAACTTCCTCTAACTCCTGCTGGGAAATGACATCATGCAATTGTTCAAAGCCCTTTGGCGCACGTTCCTCAACCAATTGCATAACCTGCTCCGGACCATTTCCGCGGTGGCTATAAACGATATTGGCCGTCGGTTTTAACCGTGCCTCTTCGTAAGCAAGTAACGCTTGTTCCGCAGTTTGATGCGCTTTTATCGAATTAACTAGTGCTTCAGCATCAAAATTTTCCTGTGAGGCTCCATTTGAGCCAATTAGATACATCGGGTGTGCTGCATCTGTTAACAAAGTAACACGACCAAATGTCCATTGCGGTAATGGTTCGTGATCCACCATTGGAAATTCATATACCTCTTCCGTTTCTTCTACTAATTCAACCTAATAGATTACAATAGTTTGTAAATTATGATAACATTAGTCTGAATATTCTAAAAGGAGGATGATAGCATGAACCAATATGATGATAGAACAAAGAAGGTACTCCACGAAGTACAAGAATATTATGGATCGATTCCAAATACCTATTATGCCGCTGCGGATGCAGGTGTTTTACCCAGGCTTTGGGCTTTAGCAGGGGTAACCTTCAAAACGGGAAATGCAGAACATGAGGATAAAAGAATTTGTGCTGCAGTCATTGCTCATACCCTCGGACTTCAGGAATTACTCGTTGCTCATTTAATGATTTTAAAAAAGGATATGGGCTGGAATCGCCAACAATTTGAAGAACTTCTACAGGAAAATTACCCCGCTCGGATGAACGAGAGGCAAATTCTTGTTGCAAAGTTAGCAAAATCATTAGCGGTTAATCCGATAAACGTTGATCGGGATGTACTAAAGAACCTTGAACAACATGGACTCACAAAGGAAGGCATCGCTGAATTAATTGCCCTTCATGGATTTGTGCGGTACATGGCTACATTTGTAAGTGTTTATGACATGGCACAATAGCATATTTTCAATCTCTTTTCTCAAAATTATTGGCCATTTGCTAAGAAGACCTGCCTTCTCATTTGAGTGCCAGGTCTCTTTCTAGTTTTATCCTTGTTTACATACACCTCTTCGCATGCTTAAGCTTCTTCTTGGTGCATTTCCCTGTGCTCATTAATGATGATAATTTCTTTTTTGTAAGATTTCCTCCCAAAACATTGAAATCACATAAGGTCTTCTTACAGGTTTGCGGTCACCTTATTTTAGTTGTTCTAAATTAAAAGAGAAATCAGTAATTGGAGGAGTGCTTATTCTATTTTTATATCAATGTATTTGCTTTTCAAACAACACATGGCGATCATTGAGTTTGGTGATCCGTTGAAGCAATACAAGATTAATCAGTAAAATTGCAGCAGATATAATGATAGTGAGCTGTGCTCCAACTAGAAAAAGTCCACTTGCCTGACCGACAATTAAACCGATGACCGGAAGAACAATAATCCCCCCAATGTTTTGGGCCTCTTGATATGTTTTCACTCTTGAAGAAATAAAGATATTTAATAATACCGTCATTAATGTAATCATTGGCGATAGACATGCAATTAGCGCAATCCAATTACTAGATGGAAATATAATCTCTCCGAACAATCGATACCCAAATCCATTAATAATGAACCCACAAAGGATAAAACTAATGACCGATACGAGGAATGATGGGATAAAGGAAGCTACTGTTTTGCTAACAAATAAATTTTTTATCGAAACTGGTGAAAACAAAAGGCTTTCAAGTGTCCGTCGCTCTTTCTCACCAACAAAGCTATTTGCTGCGACTACACTTGCTGTAATAATCGGGACTAGTAAAAACAAGGATGGTAACAAATAGTTAATAAAAAGATAGACAATCTGTTGTTCCGTCGTTTCAAGCAGAACGTGAGTATTCTTTGTTTCTGCTAAAAACATCCCAATCATTTTCTGCATATCCGCACCCATTGCTTTTTCAATATCAAATAACAAAGCAGAGCCGATTAACACCGTTGGAAAGACAATCGAAAACATGATTGGAATAATGATGATTGTGGTTAGTAAGCTTTTTGTTCGAAAAATATCTCTTAAGTCTTTTTTAATAATTGCTTTCATCATCCGCTTATTCATCGATTAGCGCTCTCCCTTACTTTAAAATAAATGGACTCGAGGTCATTATTCACAATTTCGACTGAAAAGACTTGATGCTCCATTAATAGCTCTCTTAGTACCGTCGAAATTTCTTCCTTTGAAGGGAGAGTGACCAAGATTTCTCCTGGGACGTGCTCACAAGGATATCCTACTATCGTTTTTTCTTTTGGCGTAAAATTTGTGCTGATTCGTACGGTAACATTTGTTAAATAGGATTCCTCAAGTTCTGATAAGGAGCCTTGTTCAATAATGGTTCTGTTCTCCAAGAAAGCAAACGAATTACAGATTGGCTCGAGCTGATGCAAGACATGAGAACAAATAATAATCGTAGTCCCTGTTTCTTCATTGTATTTTTTCAAATAAGAGAGAACCATTTTAATTCCGTCGGGGTCTAGTCCGTTTGTAGGTTCATCTAAGAATAAGATTTTCGGATTATGTAAAAGCGCTTTGCACAAAGCAAGCCTTTTCTTCATCCCGGTACTATAAGTGCCTACTGTTTTCTCTTCATGGCCGTCGAGTTCAAACAACTTTAATAGTTTCGGTATCTGTTTTTCATCAGTGACACCATACAAATCGGCAAAGAATTCTAGATTCTCTAGCCCAGTCATTTGATGGTACAAGCCCGCGCTTTCTGTCACGATTCCTGCTAAAGCACGGATTTCGTCCCCATGTTGATTGGGGCTTAATCCCATAATTGAGATGGAGCCTGCTTCAGCTTTAATCACGCCATTTAGAATTCGGATAAATGTCGTCTTCCCAGCCCCGTTAGGGCCTAAAAGTCCTACGATTTTCCCTGCCTCTACAGTAAAGTTGACATCCCTCAAAACCAACTGACTTCCAAATGATTTGGACACCCCTTTAACCTCAATCATCGCCTTCACCAATGTTTCCCCCTCTACCCTAAATACCAGATATATAGATGGTGATGACCACCTAGGAATACTATAAATGACAACCAATTCTTTTAAAACAATTTTTTCCATTTTTAACACAATAAAATGGCTGACATCTCTGATGCCAGCCATGTTGTGGAAATTTAACTTGATTTACGTCCAAGATATGCTTCCATAATCCGCGGATCATTAAGAAGATCGGTTGACTTTCCGTCTGCAATGATTTTCCCCGTCTCTAAAACGTACCCATAATCGGAAACTTTCAGTGCTTGTCTTGCATTCTGTTCAACTAATAAAACCGTTGTACCAGTTTGGTTGATTTCTTTGATAATCTTAAAAATATCCGCAACAACTAGTGGGGCCAGTCCCATTGATGGTTCATCCAGAAGTAAAAGCTTAGGACGGCTCATAATCGCTCGAGCAATCGCAAGCATTTGTTGCTGTCCACCGGAGAGTGTGCCGCCAAGCTGTTTCTCTCTTTCTTTTAAAATCGGAAACCGAGCAAACATTTTCTCAAGGTCTTGTTCGATTTCGTTGTCCCTTCGATGATAAGCACCCATTTCTAGATTTTCAAGAACGGTCATGCCAGCAAGAATCTGCCTGCCTTCCGGAACTAGAGCAATTCCTTTCTTTAACAGTTGGTCAGGTCTTAACCCAGTTACATCCTCCCCAAGGAATTCAATTTTTCCCTCCTGAGGTTTTAAAAGACCAGAGATAGACTTCATCGTCGTCGTTTTCCCGGCACCGTTCGCGCCAAGAATCGTGACAATACTTCCTTCTTCCACTTCAAGAGAAATATTTTTTAACACTTGAATTTTCCCATAAGAGGCATTTAGTCCACTAACCTTAAGCATATTCTTCTTCCTCCTCACTGCCGAGGTAGGCCTCGATGACATCCGGATTATTTTGGATTTCTTCCGGAGTGCCTTCTGCAATTTTCTTTCCAAAATTGAGAACGGCGATACGGTCACATAAATTCATCACAAGTGGCATATCGTGCTCGATCAAAAGTACAGTGATGCCCCGAGTTTGAATCTTTTTAATTAGTTGAAACAGATCACTAGTTTCCGTCTCATTCATTCCTGCCGCAGGTTCGTCTAAGAGTAATAGTTGTGGATCACTCGCCATTGCACGTGCGATTTCAAGCCTTCTTTGTTGCCCATAAGCAAGGTTCTCAGCGGTTACATCTGCAAAGCCATCGAGCCCAACAAATTCAAGCAACTCGTTAGCACGTTTACGGATCTCTTCTTCTTCCTTGCGCTGTGATTTTGTCCGGAAAACACTACTTAAAACGCCCGATTTACTACGGCAATGAACACCTACCATAACATTCTCTTCCGCTGACATTTTTGGAAATAGACGAATGTTTTGGAATGTACGACAAATGCCCTTCTCGGTAATCTTATTCGGTTTAAGACCATTAATATTTTCCTCTTTAAAAAGGATCTCGCCAGATGTTAACGGAAACATCGACGTAATTAAGTTAAACATCGTCGTTTTCCCAGCTCCATTGGGACCAATCAAGCCAAAGATTTCGCCCTTTTGTATCGAAAAAGAGACATCAGATACGGCTGCTAGACCACCGAAGTTTTTACATGCTTTTTCCACTGCTAGAACCATGCTTGACACCCCTTTTCGAAACCTTAGATTTAATCCAGCTGACTAAATTCACGTCAATCAATCCTTGTGGACGAACAGCCATTAAAATAATGATCATTAGACCATAAATCATATAACGATATTCACTAATAAAACGTAAAACCTCCGGTAAGAAGGTAAGGAAAATCGCACCAAATACTGGTCCCCAAATCACTTCACTTCCACCAAAAATCGTAAATACTAGGATATCAACAGCGCGATGATAAGAAAAGTCCGCTGGGCTGATGTAAGCAAGAACATGCGCATACAAACTACCTGCAAAGCCTGCGAGTAACGCTCCTTGTGTAAATGCCAAAACCTTGTAATACGTAATATTGATCCCCATTGACTCTGCTGCTTTTTCATCAAGATTGATAGCCGCGTAGGCACGTCCAACACGCGAGCGACT
>JACKZZ010007632.1_pt1 | contig 13095 bp, 9 predicted proteins | sample 8027871 | NCBI WGS metagenome assembly JACKZZ01 (sample SAMN15724774, study PRJNA655200) | protist metagenome | isolation source: fluorescence activated cell sorting (FACS) single amplified genomes of... | place: USA: West Boothbay Harbor, Gulf of Maine | collected 2000-07-19
GCGAGCCTGGTTGCCAGCGTCTCTTCTAGCGAGAACACGCGGTCAGCATAACCAGTAAATGCGTCCTGATACTCGGGTAGAGTGTTCAACATCTCCTCTACAATATCGTCCTTCAGCAGCTCGTACTGGTCGCTGCCAAGGGCCAAGGGGATCACCATCTTCCTGGCTACTGCGCCCATGATACGGTCCACAGCCTTGTGCGTTTGCGACCGATGCATCTCCAAAAGATTGTTGAACCCACCCCCAAGCTTATTGTGGTAAACCTGACAAGTCTAATAGTCTGTATAAGAGTTGTAATTAATACTTCTAAATTTATTTCAGTACGGTGACGAACTGAATCCTGTGATGAATCACAGTCATGTAATACTTAAATTGAAAAATGTTTAAGAAGTAATTTAAATACTAATAGAGTATCTAATTTAAAATTAAATCAGTGCTACAGTTTAATTATAGTAAGCTATGTACAATGTAATCAATCATCTCTCTAGACTGCAGTAGCGAGCTAGCCAACATGGAGGACAGTTCCTTTGCAACTTGTTTCTGTCGCTTGAGGAAGACACCTTGAATATTGATATACCCGCCGAATATCCGAGGAATATGAGGATGCGTCGGCTTGAAGATCATCCATATTCCCAGCCAATTTGTCAAATAACCTATGATCAAGCCAGAAGCAGGGAGCACATACAGCGAGTACCTGACAATTTTGGGGCCTATTAATTAATTAAAACCCCCCTTAATAAGTTTAACTACCCGTTTACGACCTCCGATGCTGTTTATCAGAGATTAGGACTCTCCCTATACCTCGATCCCTCAGTCTCTCTGGGTGGCTTTTGGTTTGGTCGTACTGCGATGGAGCTAAAGACGGTGCTTTTGTGGCCAGCTTCAGCATGCCTAAACTTTTGTTTTCGTCACTAACTGCAGACAGCCTCCGAAAACAGCTGGCTGTTATACGACTGAACCACAGTGACCACAAACTCTATCCAACGGCCCTACACACTCTACATGTCGAGTTGATAATCTAATACTTTCCTATCAAAACTATAAATCCGCAAATATTAATTAAGCCGTGATTAAGGCGAAGTACCCGCAGAGAAAGAATTTTAATGGACACTCAACAACCTGGAGGAATAATTGAAGTGGGCTATGTCGATGGCAAAATATTTGCGTTTTCAGAACTTAGAATATTTGCTCAAGTTTTATGTGGGAACTCAGATTATCAGGGGCTTGGAAGGTGGGGACTGCTGATGCCTGGTGCGCGCAGCAAATACAATTAAAACTTGAATAATGAACCTGCTTTCAGAGCGTGGCCCAATATGAAAGATATACATGCTGAGTGCGGCCGCAATAGCAATAGCTAATTATTAAATTGTGCCTGCACTCAGTGAATCTGGTTCTGGAAAGGAGAGACTAAGGGTCAGGACCTCATTCAACAAGATGGGAGAACCAAACGAATTCGAGGACGGATGGGAAGAGGAGAACTTCCTGCGAGTCACAAAGAAAGTGCCGACTATTTCTAGTGAGCAACGGATGAATATTGAGCAGAACATCAAGGTTGCCCTACCATTAATGGGCGACGGAATCTTTTTTCGCGTCCACTGGCAAAATTCCATATTAAGAGCATGGGAAATTACCTGATGTGTCTATTGCTAGTACTATTACTAAATGGCGCAAACAGGCGAGCAGAAAGCCTATTAGGCGCGCAAGCCATGAGAAAACTATCAATAGATTTAAGAACTAATACCATTAAAGGACAAGAAATTTTTGCAAACGGAAAGAAATCCACTTTTGACAAGTCCACAGCGCGGCAGAAACGTATCAATATCGTCGCATCATCTCTATTGTGGCTTCGAGCCGACACCATCCACATCATTCAATTTATGATCAAAGCCCAGTACGTATCGGTTCTGAGCTCGCGAAGGTCACGCAAACGAGTTTGAAGAACTACAACCAACTCCACAAACCTCTCTGTCAAGGCAGGTCTTGATCCCTGGATATCAGTGCCGCCGCTCGAAAGCCTCTGCGGTCTTTGACTCTCCTCTTGTGGAAGTCGCTTTCAAGATGCCCAGTCCCCTGCACGTGTTTGTTGTTAGGGCACAGGTAGCAAACCATTACCTTGATGCATCTACAGACCGGTTTGGCGACGGCTGACGGAAGTCTGCAGAGTTTGGGAGCGTGGAGGAGCTAATCCGCGGTGCCCAGTCCGTCGGCAGCATGACAAGCGGCAGAAGAAGAGATTTTTGTTTTTTGATGTGTTGGGTTTTGGGCGGCTTTGTTTTCCTCGTGGACGCGCACACCGCCCCCCTGGTGTAGTTTCTACAAGCACTCCAGTTTGGCCTCGGGGCTTGTGCAACGCCGTCTCCCGCCATCGTCGCGGGCGAGAACTGAAGGAGCGCCTGCGCCTCTCTCATGCCTGACCCGAGTTCTCCTACCAGAATCCTCGCCACCCCCCGCGGGAGCTACTCCGAGTTCCAGATCCAGGGCAAACACTTCCACGGGTACGCGATGGTCACCCTACAGGAAGCCGGCGGCTTCGAGCTTTTGCGGGACGCCTTCAAGAACTGGACGGCCAAGGAGGAGATCGCCTGTCGCGTCTTAGGCGGCGCAGACACCGCGATGCTGAGCTGGCCGTTTACTTCAGTCGGGCTCGACACAAGTCTCACGCGGCGAATTCTGGGCGTTGAAAAGAAAGCACAATTTGGAAATGCGGCCGACGCTAAAAACACGCAGTATATGGAGTTGGGGTCGTCGCGCCAGTCTTCATTTGGATAAAAAGGGACTATCTCCATATGATCGTGAAGAGGTTCTACAACTGATGATGATAAATGGTATTTCAGAACCGCCGGCACAAACTTCAGAACCGGGGATCTAGACGTAAGCGTGTCCGTGCGCCAGCAGTATACTATGCGAGTTGATCTACCCACGGCGACGTGGAGACTGCTCAAGAGGTGCAGCGGCCAAGAGAGTGACGGACGCAAGCCGCACGACTGCAAGATGGCTCATGAGGGGGACGCATACTTGTGTGAGATCGCCGACGCTGTGGTTAGCTTACTCGAGCAAAATCAAGGCAAACCCTCTTTTTTCATTCGCCGGCGCACAGGGCTGAAAGCGCCTGACCGGTCCATGTCTGGCGAGTCTTCCTTTCGTCAGTCCTGTGGTGATGCGCCCCCGGGACGTTAGCGAGTGTTCTGGTCAGGTGAGCATCCCGAGAGTCTCGTATGACGACGCTGCGACGACTGAACTGCGCGATCGTAATTTTTTTTTGAAGCCGGTACCGGCTTGGCGCTTGTCAACGCGGATTAGGGGGGAAAGGAACTACATTAGGAAGGAGACCCTGTCTGGCGAGCGGCTAGAAGATTTGGAGGCGGAGCAAAAACACGACTAGATTGGGCCTAGGGGACTAATTCCAGCTGGCCACCCTGGCGACGCACGGCCCGTTTTAGCTGCTTTGATCACTTCGAGCCGAACTTCCTCCGCAGGCAGCACAGACAAAATATGGGGCCGAACATGCGCACGCGCGAGCGAGTGTCAGAGTTCTCCTTGTTTAGATGCGCCAAAACTCGTCAAAGGGACGTCTACCCTGATAAACCTCTCATGCGAGGGCTAGAGTGGGCGAGGAACCAGGGCTACAAAGTGAGCCTTTGGCGGGCGCAATGAGCAGCCTTGGCCCAGCGGAAGAAACGCCGCGCAGCCGTGGCGTTGTGGACGCGCCATTCTGGACTCGATCCAGCGTTACTCAAGTTTACAAGAGTGGCGGCAGACTATCCATCGCCCGACGCCGCTCCTGGACGGGGACATGTTTCACTCCTTGCTCTTGGCCCTGGATCACGAGCGCGAAGAGTCGATGGCTACACTCAGATTGGAGATTCCGAGGCCCTGGGAGAAGCAAGCGAGAGAAGGCGAGCTCAGATGAAGTCAGCTTTTACTAAGGGTCGACATTTACTAGTGCCTATGAGTCTGATAATAGTATATTGCGAGCTTAATTTAAAAATTAATAAATTACTGTCCTCCTTGCATTGCTTGAAATAGGAGGAGTTGCACGCAGCCCAACACGAATCCCATGCATGCGCTCACGTGCAGAATGAATTTGAATTCCCTTGCGCCAATTTTTTGGAAAAGCTCCACCAAGAGTTCCCTTCGGGATGTGAGTTGGAAAATGCACATCTGCTTTATGTCGAAAATAGTAGACAAATTCGCCTTCAAATCGTCCAGTATGGGGACGAACATTCGCTCGGTCTCTTCCAAAGCTCGACGGTTAACTTCCTCTTTCAGCGACTCGGGCATAGCGGCCCATATACGAGGCCAGTACCTTTATTAAAACGCAAACGAGAAAAGAGATAATTTGGGCGCTCAGCACGGGCCATACTGAAACCCAAAGAGCTGAAGTAATTAGTCTCGTAGACTGTCTCAAGAAGTACAAGGCAGTAGTAAATAATTAGTCACAGTCACAGTGTACTAATATTATTAAATAATAGTAATTAATAGGAAATTATAAGACTTAAATTCAAATTGTAATAGTAATTCTCCTCCGACAATACTTCTCGCCTACTTTTTTGGTAATTCTAACTTGAGTTTCTCTCAGCACAGGATAGAGGGCGTCGAAGAATTCGTCGGGCTTTATGCGATCGATTATCTCTTCCACCGTGATCAGTCTGCCCACCATTATATCGCAGCTTCGCTCAGCCATTGTGGACGCTCTTCGAGGCACGATTCCCTGCCACCCAAGGATACGATACTGCGACAAGTCAATCCAGTCAGAATCGGATTTACTATTAGTGTTCACTAGACTTTCTGAACCATCGGAGGAAGAGGCTGAGGTACTACCACCCCCGGAATTTCTTCGAGAAGCTGACGTTCTCGCGGTTTCCGTCCCGGTGCTAATTCCGCGGCTATTGCGTGCCTCCGCGCCACTACTTCCCTCAATCGCCTTCTCTTCTTCGCTTTTGGAAGTGAATCCGAACCCACAGCAGCACAGCCATCGCGGCACCTTCAAGGGTATCCTTATGCCCTTCCAGTGAACGGGGTAAAAACACATCTGGAGGCCCAGCCACACGTGGTACCAGGTGAACAATATACTAAACACTGGAATAGAAGCGAATTTAACGTCCTCCCAGAACTGCGCGCCATCAGGTGTATGAAAATGAAAGTCCCCGTTCTTAAAGAGAAGCAAGTCAGTCAAAACAAAGGCAATAAAGCCGAGAAAAGTTAGGCCCAACCAAGTTCGAAATAAGTGACGGCGGATGCGCGCAAACCAAGACGGGTACGGCCGTTGTTCTTGTTGTTGTGGCGCGAAGACGTTTCTGGATTCAGTACTAGTACGACGCCCAGTCGTAGAATTTCTTCTTCCTGAACCACCGTGACCATCTTCTATATAATTAGTATTACTTGTACGTCTATTATTATTTGAACGCGGATTCAAGTTTTTTTTACTATTTGCATTTTCGTCGTTGTCATCTGGCCCGCTCGCAGTGTCATAGTCTTCATCGTCCAGGGTCACCTCAGTCAACGCCGCCGAGAGTCGTGACTTTCGCCCGTTCTTACTTTCAGGATTAGACTTTTCTACATGGATCGTAATCTCACTTTGCTGTTGTTGTTGTTGTTGTAACCCGTCATTGAGGAGAAGACTTTCTTTCGTAGTAGACTCTGTTGTCGGCTTCTCTAGAGGGTGACGAGGTTTCTTTTTAGATGGCATCTTTCTTGCTCAGCCTCTTATTATTAATTTACTGAAAACTTAGAGCTCAAATGATTTAATCTTAATAATTGAAATGATTTTGACAAATCAAACCCAAGATCTATTAGATGATAATCCAGTTCGCAAGCCAAAATAAAAGGCGTAGTCACAGGAAAGTCATGAAATAAGGCTTACGTGGGTATACATATTATTAGGAATATGAACAAAATGCCACACTCTTTGGCTGCTGTCCGTATATGAAATTTGAACATCAACTCCGCTTGTGAAAATTACCATTAGAAATTCAAACACGAGATCCTTGTGTTACGGCTATCCTTCGGATTCCGTTTCGTTAAAGTTAATTAATGATATTATATGATTAACTATTTAAATTGGTATCTCGCTTGAGGCTCCTCTCTTAATGCATAGACGAACAACCAAATCGGATCTACATATTTATGAAAAAAATTCAGCGATGTCTTCCCATATTTGATTGTTAATACACCTATAATTATAATATTGATCCTTGAAGTAATATTATTATTATATTATTATTAAAAGTTGACACGGTTAAAGTTGACATGTGAGGTTGCATATTATAGAATCTAAGATTCTATTAATCTGGTTCTATCATGGTCCAGTGCAGTTGATGCCCAATGACAGCTCGAATCTTCTGGCTACTACTATGACCAGCCGGAATTGCCAGGCTTTTTCTCTTTCGCTCGATGCACACTACTCCTGGCCCGAGGTTGTGCCGCATGAGAGTAGTAGTATGGGCGGCCCCTAAATCCCAACGGCTTTGGAGCTCAAACGTGAGTTCCTGCAAGCGGTCAGTGAGGATGATGAGCTTGTGATTGTGCTGTTTGAACTCATTAATATCCGATATTTCCCAGGCGCCAACCTGCGTACCCCCCATGCTGGTGGTACCCCAGTCACGACTCATGCGAGACAACTCACCCCCTAAGGGATTGAACTTCACCTTTCCACCCCCGAGAAAGCGAGACTTATCAAAGCGGATAAGAAGAAGGGGGCACTCTTCTGAGTCTTCTTCACTGCATGATGTATTAAGGCCGGGAAGCACTTGTTTTTTCCCACTTAGACCATGGTGGCACACTGCTTGAGACACCGTCGGGATGCTGTGACGTTTCCACGGCGAGACTCCTCTTTTATCAGGTTCTATGCACTTGCAATTTTCTAAGAGCGCGTAGGGCACCGTGAAACGAAACTTCGCCGTAACTTCGGCCTGCACTGTCACTGAGCCTGGTAGCTCCACGGACACTGACGCAGCAAGTGTCGTCGCTTCTAAATTTGATGCAACTATATTATTATTATTATTAGCGGGAGCCGGTTTAGGATTTTTCTCATTCGCTGACGAATCAGCATCTATTAAGCCTTGCGGCTCACGCCCCTCACGCAAAGGTCTTCCAAACCGTCGTTCTTCCTTAATGTTTTCGAAAAGGGAGAAATTGGTTCGCGACTCGGAAGTGGCACGAGCAAACTGCCCACGTGGCGGCGGCTCGCAATTGGCCTCAGGGTTCACGTTCTGAGCTTTGCCGTTCTCTTGGGCGGCCGCTGGCTCCTCTTCCACAGTCGTTGGCTTAATATCATCATTTGAATTTACAGCGGCAAGGTTATTAGTACTAGTATGAAACCATCGCTCTTTTCTGGGATACCAAAATGTTTGCGGCTCAGTTGAGGATGACGTGAATTGACAGCGCCCCATATTAGTAATGGAAGAAGTCTTACAACCGTAACTAGTAGTAGTGGGATTCTGATTTGTGGATAGTTGTTTCTTTTTTTCTGAAGATTCTGAGCTGGAATCTTGGATGGGATCCTGCATGTCCAACTGTGCATCTAGACGTGTGAGTTTTGCAACATCAATATTTCCACTCATAATATTACTAGTATTAGCGTCTTGAATATTATCATTAATTCTGTCGCCGCACTGACTACGTACTAATAAGCAAGATGATGAACTTCTTCTTAAATTATTACTAGAGTCCAAGTTCTCAATAGATTCCAAGTCCTCACTGGAAAGTAGATTTTGTAGCTTCAGGTAATTTGCATATCTCTTCGAATTCGCATTTAAACTATTGTCAGTCAATGTCATTGCATCTGATGAGTTAATAATATTACCTGGTGTAAATTCTTCTGGCCGCACCAAATTCGCTGCCCGGCGCTCCACAATATAGTTTCGTAGCTCCATCGAATGAGTACGCAGGAACTTCGACTGTCGTTTCACTTGGTACGGTCTCGACGCGGCTGCGAACTGAGAAGTAGTAGTAGTCGGCCTAGATTGCGCAGTAGTTACAATATTATTAAACCTGTCAATGTCTGAATCCTTGCCATGCTGACCCAGCTTTACTAGAGTCCGCTTCAGGCGTGCCAGCCTCTCTTTCTCTTCCTCCCGGAATAAATACTTCGGTTGTGGCGGCAATTTCAGAAAAGACATGCGATCTGTTGAATACTGCACGCACAACTGGGGATTGAATAAGTTCACAGGAGAGACGGGTGCTGCTGTGAAGAATTTCTTCGTCTCAGATTCATTGCCGTTTGGGCTCATCTTATTATTAGCAGATTCCGAAATAATTGCCTCTTTCAACTCAGGATCCAATGGGAAATTAGTACGTTTGGGAGGTGCAGCTGAGCCTCCTAGGCCAGAAAATTCAGCCACTCCGACTCGGGGGGAAAGACTTTGCCTTAGAATTCGATCCCGGTGCTGATGAAATATGGTTAGGAGACTTGGTAGTCTAGTATCGTTTCTGTTAGGACTGCTTCGACGGCGGCAGTCGATGATGGATGGAAGAAACCTTAAACATTTGGAGGTGAAATCCTTCTGGGTGAAAGAATCCGAGCCTTTCACGAACAGAGGAAGAAGTTTTTCTGCTACACTGCTAGTTCGCAGGTCCTTGGCACTACTACTAGGCAGCAAACCAAAACGTGCAAGTGGAGGGCCGCAGGTCCTGGTACTGGTCTTACTCTGAGGGGTGCTATTATTAACCATATTATTACTGGGTCTAATTATAGCATCCGAGCTGCTAACGCTAGATTTCGAATCCAAATTTAAATTAGTCATGCCGATTGCTTTGCCAGAAATGTTGACATTGTGGGTACTACTTCTTAGACTATTAGCAAATTCTCCATCGATATTATCGAAATTAGAATCACAAAAGTCAAGCTGCAAGGTGCTAGAAGACTTCTCATTGCGGCGCAAGCTAACATCCATGATTTTCGTAGCCAAGGAGGTTTGGCTCTTCTTCTTTACACTTGAGGCGAGCTTAAAATAGAGCCACAGCTCCTTGGCCGAATAGGAGCTACATCGCATGTGCAGCAGATCGGGTAGCACAATATTCCGAAAATCCGAGTGCAGCAGGTCTCGAACTTGAAGGCCCGACGTGGTAGACTTAATAATAGTGGAGTTGGCTTCTTCTTCTTCTGGTTTCATATTATTATTAAAGTCACACTTTTTTACTGTATAGACTGACCCCCAATTCCTGATGGAACTTCTCCATGCATCTGCATTAGGGTCTTGTGCTATTTGTTCTGGCTCTATAAAGGCCCCTAAGACCGTCGACAATTTAGCGAAGTCCTCATCTACTTTATAATTTGGTGAACAAGCACCGCCCTGTTGTCCTACCAGCTCCATCTTATAGCTGCTCACGCCCGTTTTCTGAATATGGTTGTTGCCATCGGGGACTCTGGCAACCAATGCTTCTGCAGTGTCCACACTATTCCTCCTAACGCAAGCGTGCCAGAAAAAAAGCTCCTCGATACGTCGTAGCTCCTCTGGGAGAAATTTGGCTCGCAGGCCCAGGCGAGGTCGTCGCGCGTCCACTACTGGAGGACTTGGATTGGCATGCGGGACCGAATAAGAAGTAGTACTGCAGGCGTTATTCACATTGTCATTGTTGCTTTCCGCGCTCATGCCAGTGTCGCTCCCCCCATTATTATTCGTAAAGTAAGGTAAGTTGAAGATGTTCGTCGTGTGAGCTCTTTTTTCTGACTCATTGACTTGAACAACTTCATTCGAGCCAAGTTTTTTGTTGCTCAAATTAGAACTAATACGCTTAGCTCGATTGCTACTTTTTATAGTTAGTACGAAAGGTCTCGGGTTCGAAAACTGATCTTGGAGTCCGAACCTGATGCGTCCACTACTGTTAAAAGAGGCTTTCGTTGACGTTGCATCAACAAAAGTAGTCTCGGAATTGGATGCTGCTGCGATTTGTGAAGTCTTGTTCTTAGTCTCGGCGGATGTCATTGACAAGCTCTTTCGGGCTAGCTCTGCCTCAGCTGCCTCCAGAGAGCGGGCGGCCATATCTTTCTTTGGCGGTCTGTTGCGCGTTCTAACGACCGGGAGCCTATCCTCAGCGCAGTCGCTGGAGGTTTCTGAAGCGGTGTCTTCCTCAGATTCTGATTCCTCTTCAGAATCTGTAGCTGGTACTATTTTAGCTTTTTCATCTGACGGTACTATAGTACTAGTGCAATTTTTTTTAATTTGCCGTTTCCTTTCTAGCAAGGCTTGCCTGACCAGATTTCCAGTGCGTCTACTGACATCTGCTATTTTGTCAGATGCCATTTTCCTCTCCCTCAAAAGCTCTTTTTCGTCGTCCGAGTCGAGCTCTAGCACGTCCGCACTGGACAGGAGGTAAGACGTCGAGCTCACCGTCTTGATCCTTTCAATCTTAACGTTTCTCAGCACCAGCACACGCCCCACTCGAAACAGACTTGGGTTGGCTTTACCCAACTTAGTAGTAGTAGTATAATTCTCTGAAGAACTGTTTAAATTATTTGCTTGCTGTTGTAGAGCAAAGTTGTTCATCATCTCAAATCCCGCGCCAGAGTGGACTAGCTCGACCGCAAACGGGGACACTTCGCTCAGCGCGGGCCGGAAGCCAGCGCTGCTGGAGGAATCATCCACAACGCGAACGCACCCAGCGGTTTTTATCCGCTGGGACTGCGTACTACCATTTGCTGCACCTGCTAGTAGAATCGCCTCAAGGGACTCCGATTGTTGAACGACGCATATTACGGTGCGCCTGGTCCCAGTCACGGTCACGCTGGTTTTTTTAGTATTTCCGTCCCTAGCTCGATTAATATTTGTGGTGGTGAGGTAACTGTTATTCGCTCTATTGTGTATGCACTCAGCCGAGAAATTACCAGTATTGAATAGATCATTTTGGTCATAGTTATGATTAATACTAGTACTACCGCGGAGACCGGATTCGGGGCGCAAAAGATCCTCCAATCTCGCAATGGTGGCACCTTTCGGATACGATTCTCTTTTGGGAGCTTCTGTGAATGCCCCTGTTGCGGGGTGACGATAAAGGTCCGTAAAGGAGCCACAAGCAACACGCTCCCCCAAAGACATAATAATCAGTTAATATTACGATTGAATAAATTGGGATCATCAGATTTGTATTCACTAATCATAACTTGCAAATTGCAAGAAGAATAATAAGAAACGTGTAATTAGTAATATGGTGACAAGAGCATGCTAAGTGAGTCAAACTCTATATATCAAATCTACTACCACGAGATTGCGTCTACTGAAAAACGAAATTTAGATTAATAAAGTCAAGGTAAATCATGAAGAATTGGGCATTGGAAATGGGTTCCCACGTCAACGACTTCGGGCTAATAGAATACGTCGAGAACACCTGAGAAACCTCTTATGTGATGATTCCAAGTTCTCCAAGTTTTTATCGAATGAAAAGTCAAAGCTCGAAGACTTCTTCGCGCATTTCAATACGTTGTGAACTACAGGAAGTGTGATCACGAGCGTTCACGGCCTCCCTAACGGCACCCGTGAGTCCAGCGGGTCCACAAAGTAAGATCAAAAGGGAGGCTGCAAACTCTGATCTACCACTTGTTAACACGTCAGATCCCTGCGATAGATTCTTAATTTTTCGATCCCAAAACTCCTTGCTCGGACGGCCTGCATACACCTTGCCAATGCCAATGCTATTTGAAAATTTTAATTGTTGAGAACTGGCCGTCGAAAATTCTGTCGTCGATGATGACACGGAGGACCCTGTGACAAAAATGTCGCAAATGAAACGCACTGCGTTATTTCGATTCTCATTTCTTCCTCCACTCTCATTCCTGCTCAATGTAACTGACTGCAATTCCGATAACAGTGCTTGCAAACAATTGCTCTTTTGCTCCGCCGACAAAATTAAATCATCATTGTCATCAGGTCCAACTCTCACCGCGTACACGAGATTGAAGGAGTGAACCGAGTCGGGACTCCGACTCGCTTCGATTAAATTTTCTCGAAAATATCGCATCACCGATTTCATTGGAGCAAGCCCAGTGCCTCCCGCGACTAGCAGTAGATGGGAAAAGCCAGTAGTAGTAGTAGAAAAATTTAATTTCTCATTCCAGTTCGTAACCAGGTTACCAAAGAAGGGGGGACTGACCGAGAGTTCGTCGATCATAGAGAGTTTTCTATCCCGAATTGCTGTTAGAAGACGACCCGTCCACGTGTCTTTTTTTTGAAATTTCATCAGAAACCATACCAACATAGAGGCTCGATCCGACTCCTTGTCAACTATATTGCTATCCCATATCGAAAATGGATGACTCTCTCCTTGCCAGCTTAGAAATGCGAATCCGCCGGGGGGGCACGATACTCTCATCTCAGCATTCCTAATTGGAACATCCATCTGGATTCCCACTTTAACTATACCAGTATTGAGAACATTAGCACTCTCATCCTGATTATTTTCTGATCGTATGAATGGTTTTATTATTATCGGATAGCACGAGCCACCTGGTGGTAACGTGACCGTCGTCGGTTTGTTGATTTTTTGGAATTCTTTTTTATACCTGAAACTGCCGTAGTAGATTAGCCCCAGTGCCAGCAAAATCGCGGGAAAGGCAGCAGGGAGCACATGCAGTGCGATTAAAAGCAAGGCTAACTTCCACCCCAGACGGTGGAGAGGAAGAAAAATGGTGGAGTAAGCCCCTGCCTGGCTCCTCACCAATGAAGGCACGTACATGACAGTGACGATCGTGACAAAAGCAAGGAAACCGAAACTGTGTCCGAGGGACCAATGAGTGGGCGTGAGATCTGTCAAAATAGACAAAGCTTTATTATTCGGAGTTTGAACCCCAGCTAGAAAAAGCTGATAAAGACCATGACATCCAGCAGCAACTATGCCGAATTTCATTATACGCCTATGAATAACGATCGCGGTGGGAAAAGTTAAGGATTGATTCAGATTTAAATTTAAATTAGGGGTGTGGCTTGAATTTAGAAAGGGGGACCTTAGTACCTCTCCAGAACCCGAAGAAGCTCCTCCAGCCAAAGACTCCGTCTCCAAGCTTGTTGCCAAATCCTTTGTAACAAAGTGCTGGTTCCAGCTCTGATAATACAACCCTTTGTTAGGTATCATAAGGGCGCATAAGATGCTCAAGATTGCAAT
>JACKZZ010015445.1_pt1 | contig 13093 bp, 10 predicted proteins | sample 8027871 | NCBI WGS metagenome assembly JACKZZ01 (sample SAMN15724774, study PRJNA655200) | protist metagenome | isolation source: fluorescence activated cell sorting (FACS) single amplified genomes of... | place: USA: West Boothbay Harbor, Gulf of Maine | collected 2000-07-19
GAGGAGGAGCAGATGCGGAGGAGATCGAAATTAGTGTCGAAGTTGCATCACTTGCGGTTTCGTCTTCAAACGGGGCGCTTATTTCCTGAATGTGAAGAGCAACAGGACTGGTCGGAATTTGTAGTACTTTTGGTTCGAGCGCGTGGAGGGGAGGTAAGACCGCTCAGCTGTCTGGACAGATTTATTTTGCTCCTAGGAGTTGGAGGTACAGCTAGGCGTAGCTGTCGTCGCGCACTCATTTTTGGCAATACGAAAGTAGCAGTTTGGTAAGTTCGGTAATATAAAATTTTGCTTACGGTGCTGTGAATATTAATTTGTTTCGGGCAGAGACTTGTAGTACTTTTTTAGGTGTAACAGATGAGAATAGGCGTGTGTTTCGATCTCGCGTGCAGCTTCATTGTTTCCGGGGTTAGATAGAAGAAGCATCTCTACGACAGGGTCCAGGGCTCAACAAGATTATCTTGTCTGCAGATTTTTTTGCAAGATTTGGTTTGGATATAGACAAGTTAGTAGAAGAGCCTCAAATGAACTGAAGTTTCCTCGAGTACGTGCTGAAGACGGTTAAGTAGCATCACCTTGCAGCGCGGTACACTGCTGAAAAGAAATCATCCGGTGCGCCGCAGGGAGAAAACCCTCTTACATAAGCTGAAGGATAAATCAGAGCAAGCAATAAAACATGGAGTCCACGACCTCTTGGAAGGAAATCCTCCTGCTTGTTTTGTTCGGCTTTTCTCCCTTCTTGCTGAATCTGAAGGCAGTACGCCTCCTTGCAGTTGCAACTGCAAAGAGAGAAGGAGAAGTAGGAGTAGGAGAAAACATTCCTGAGCAGGTTCTTCCGGAGAGTTTTGCTTTGCTTTTTATTTGGAGCGCCAATTTCGGAAATGCAACAAACTCACACCAGGATCATGCGTCGAGTTGCGTCCTGAAGTTTTCGAGGAATGCAGTTGTCAGTGCAAGCGTGAAAATATTTCGACTTGCGATTCCATGTCTACAGCTGCGATCAAAGCACCTACGACGAGGTGAAGATGACGACGAATCCGGTGACCTCGCAGCACCTGGTTGCGGTGATTCCGCAGCCATGCACGAACCACGGCCCCATGATGGACAGTTTCCAGTTCGGGAAGCTGATCAAGCGTGCGAGGTTGCACATGCCGCAGAAGGAAAACGAGTACTTCGACAAAATTTACCGGCTTGGCGACTACACGGCGATCTCGGGGTGCGGGCTCGGGGGGTACTTGATGTTTAAATTCACGCAGAAATACCGAATCCGACAGTACTATCCTGAGTAAAAACGTCCCCACCCCATAGTTGTGATGCAGATTTGCAGTCAGACAAAGATTTGTAATGTGCATCCCCATGAGGGGAATTTTCAATCGTGTTTTGGACTTTGTAATGCTGTAAACAGGATGAGTAGATGGCTTTGTGATGCGCATGCGGCTGCACTTGCTGGGGACGTTTTCCTCAGGATAAGTACCGGACAAGTTTGATCGCGGCCTCCATGTACGTGGGGTATAAAACGACGTTGAAAGCTTATCAGAGCGCACAACCTGCTTGTTACTTATCTCTCCTCATTTGCATAAGTAGCATTTACCGCAAGATGAGCTAAGCATCAGCAAGCACGATATCTGTATTTATAATTTTTCTCGTATAATTTTCGCATGGTGGCAAGTCTGCGCCGCGTCGTGGAGGGTATGCACAAGGGCTGCGTGCCGAATGTTAAAGAGTGCTAAAGGGTATCAACAAGCAAGGACAAAAGGGCGAGTCGTGTACTTTGTAGCGTTGTTATAAAAAGTAAAAGACGAGGGGGATAAAGAAGTTCAAGTCCTGCACTGTCATAAAGCCTACGAGAGCTTTACGAAACCGATCCGGGATAAGTACCGCGTACGCCTCGAAAAGGTGGTGCAGACGCTCTACTCCAAGGAGTTTGAAAAATTCCGGCGACACGAGCGAAAGCCGCTGCTGGACCAGCGGGCGCTGCAGCACCAGGATCTGAAGAATCGGCTGCTGAGTGGCGGCAGTAGTGGTAGTTCCTCGTCGTTGCTTGGCGGGGATACTGCTGCTGGCTCCAACGCTCTCGGGGGTCTACTGCTTGGGGTAACGACCGGCGCCGCGGGCCTCACGGGGTTGTTGCTCGAGTCAACGTTGAGTAGCGGTACGACCACCGGCGGAGCTTCGTGTGATGTTGCAAGGGGCAGCAGTAGAAGTACAGAGCCGCAACTACAGTTGGAATCCAACAGTGGATCATCATCTTCAGGCTCACAACTTCCTGCTTTAGGCACTTCTGCTACAGCTGAGCTTTCCGACGCAAAAACAAGAAAAAGTGGCGACTTCCTTGTTGCAACGGAGAACAACATTTCTAGTGCCGCCGCGAGCTCGTCCGGCACCGTTTTGCCGCTAGCAGCCGTAGTTCCGGAAAGCCGCGCGGCGCCGCTCGCCACTAACGCACACCAGACCGCTCCGGCCCTGTGTGATCCCCGAGCAATCCGGGTTCTTCGCTACGAACCCAGCAACTCCGTGGCGAGCAGTTGCGGACAGAGTGTGTTTCTGCCCTGTCTCGGAGTGCCGCAGAAGGGCGTTGTATCAGCATCGTCCTCGACTGCAACGCGGGATGGGGCTGCAGCTGCATCTTCTACATCAGGCGCTACTAGTACAACTGCGCCAGCACCGTTGTACGTGCGCTCCACAGGATTTCTGTTTCACCCGCACCAGACACGGAATTTCGTAAAGGTTGTAGGCAAGAAAAAAATGTAGTGTTACGTGCAACTTTGACTTTCTTGGACAAGACAGCATCGCCTCGCGTCAAATTGGCTCGTGCTTCTTGACTAAAAGCACACTTTCGTGCGCCGTGCTGTCATGGTTTTTTTTGTCTTCCATGGGAAGTGTGACGGTCATGTTGCATGATCTCCAATCTGCAAAGTTGTACGTAAAAACTACAGGTTTTTTTTATTCGGATTGTTTGCGGAGCAGGATCAGAAGAAACAGTTGAAACTGGTATTGCTTCGTTTACACTTGTCTACATTTTTTTCATGACTAGAACTCTTCTCGAGTAGTGCAGCGTGTTGTGCTGGCAAAAAATGACAGCACGTGGGTCGTAAATCATGACGTGCAGCACCGAAGGTCAGTCAGAAACAGCAAGTTTTGTACGGACATCGAGTGCATGAAAAAAGAAATGCTAAAAAACAAATTAGAAAAACTACACGCTCCAGATCCCCGAAGTCGATCTCCATCCCGTAATCAGCTGGGGGATCTCGGCCGCCCTCTTTGACGCCTGGCACGTGGGCGGAACAGTTTTGTCGCCGAGTTATTATTCATCTGCATCCCGCGGTGATACCGACACGGTAGACGTAGATGGGACTCGGAGTGGGACAAAAATCACCGGTCGTGGTCGAGAAGTAGATTTTGGGAGCTGCGATGGTACTACTAGTACGACAAAATCGAATCCAACTCCAGCGGGATCAGCCAATGCTGCAACAACTCCTGCAGCTCCTGTTGGGCTCCTGCGGGAAAGGAGCGATGAGACCAGAGCGGCGAGGTTATCCTACGTCCTTGCAGTGCCAGTGGGGACGGTTTCGGAGCAGGCGAAATTTTCGGGGGTGGAGTCCCGGGTGGACGGCATTGACCTCCTGAACTGCCAGGTGTTCGCCTACGAGGAGAAAAAGTCGTTTTGGTACTGTGGTGTGATTTGCTGTTTCACATCATGATTATCTATCAGTACTCTCATGCCGCATATTTGCTATAAGTGAACCTGCAGCCGTTCTTGGTTCTGCTTCCTTGTACTATCATGTAGTACAAACTTACAAGAAGAATCAAAGTAAAAGACGACCAGTAGAAGTTCTTGTACCTACCTGGTTGATAATATCTTCCCACGATTCATCAGGGGCCAGTCCTGCCTGCGACTTCCCGAAAGAGTCGGTGTGAGCTACTATTTGGTGGACCCCAAGCCCGACTTCCCCCAGCGGATTCCGAGCGAGTGTTTACGACTTGATGTTACGGCGCAACAAGAAACTGGTAAACTTTCTCCATCGACTGGTGTGGCGGACGCGAAAACAGAATTTTGGTTGAGGAAAAAGGAACAAGGTGCTACTACAACTTCCCATCATCTTTTGCACACAGCAGGCCGCAGCGGTGCCCGTGATCCAACTTCTGTTCTTGTCGACAGTTTGGCTGTGACGCCTTTTCTGGAAGAGGTGCGGTTCGGCGAAACCGACACTGGTGATGCAAAAATGACGAATGCATACGCAGCAGCTTCCTCCACCGCAGCTCCTGTTGCCTTCACCGCGTCGATTCAAAGCGAACTTCTTCGCGTCTACAAGGAGCGGGCGGCGGAAGCGAGGTCGATAGCAGCGGTTGGTGCGAGTCGTTCTTGTGGATCCGGTCAAGAACAAGAAGAAGCTGTTTCTATTAGGAGTACCTCCGGAGGAGGAGGACCACGTGCTGGACGAGAGATGTTCTTTCAACCCCTCCCGATTTGGCGAGCTTCCCCCTACGACCGGACCACGTTTATGAACCGGAAATTTCGCAATTGCGACTACAATTTTTACGACCGCGTGCGGGTGCGAGAAAATTACGGGGATAGTGGGGAAGTTGCAGCTCTGATGTTGCTGGAACAAGAACTACTACCCATGCTCGAAGCGAAGCAGCTGGCGTGCGCGCGGACGAGGTCCGTGCTGGGGGAAAGAACTTGTGGAATTATGACAACGCTGTCGACCACGCGACCAGAAACTGCATCAGCCCCATTAGCTGGACCGAACGAGATCTACAGCAGGGAGGGAACAATGGTGGCGAGTGGAGATCATGATGAAAGTCGTGTGAACTCTTCCCTGGTTTCTTCCGCTTTGCAAGCGGTAGAGAAGAACAGTAAGAGCAACAGTGGGGAGGTTTTAGAAGAAGTAACCAGAACAACTTCCACTACTGCTACGTCGAGGGTAGAAAATATTGAAGGCGACGGGCGGGGCAATCTATTTCCCACCAGTGAACAATCCTCGTCCTCGGCAACACTGGCAGTGGTGCCCCGCCGTCGGCGGCCGTTTGATTCTCTGGATAGGGAGAGAGAGCAAGCTTCTGCCCCGAACCACCAGTACGTGAAGGGCTTTGGCGGGTTGCCCTTCCCCTCGGAGCAGAGTAGAAAAACCGGCCAGAAGGGGGCGAAGACGCCATGCCACACCAGGACTACATCAACCAGCGAACAAGAAGATGAAAAGTCAGTGGCGCAGCTTGCGCTGCTGGCCTCCAGCGTGCGCAACCACGGTGGGGTCGGGGACATTTTGTGGTTGAAGCAGAAGGGCTTGCTGCTTCATCAGGAGTCGGTGGACCCGCGGGATACGCTGGAGGTCCTGGGGGTCGTGATTCAGGAACAGATGGAAGCGGAAAAGAGGAAGAGAAGGGGAGGTTCGTGAAGAAAGTTTGCTTGTTTTTGGCAAAACCTTTATTCTCGTCTGGGATAGAATTAGAAAGTAAAAGATTGAAAAAGTTGTACCAAAATTGTTCATCGTGGGATAGAGGAACAAAGATGAAGCTCCGTTGCAAAAAATCGTGTCTCCGACCGTAAGTACCCACTTCGATCGTTGTAGACACGACCCGAGACTGTTGTTCACGTCCCTGTCGCTTCTTTCTTCTGTCAGTTTTCGTTATCAATTCCGGCACTGGTGGTGTTCGAGATCTGCTGATAATTTGTCGCTTTTTGGTTTATTGGCTAAAACTTGGACTTGGTTCTGCTAAATGGACCACTGACAAATTCTGATCATGCTTTGGTGCTGGTGTTTTCTCACGGCAGTGTTTCTAGCGCTTCTTTAGACACCACTAATTTTCGTGCGAGGTCGAAGATCAAGCACGGCACCGAGACGATCTTACGGATCACTACAACTTGAGTTTGATGATTATGTTCGTTTCGGCCAACACCGTCAGGCACGAGAAAGAGCCACTTCAAGCGTGTAAGCAAGACTAGTTGCCGTGTGACTGCATTGACACGGAACATCATGGCGCAAAAAGGATTTTGTGTCCTCGCATTTGAAGAGAGATCCAAATCTCCCTCTCACGGCCCGACTCCCTCGTCTCCATCCCGTCGCAGAAGTCAATCCTGCACCAGAAGACGAGCAATCACAGGGGAGCAAAACGAAAGCCTTTTACACGACCCCGCCGCGGCTCAACAGAGTAGACCACGCAGGGATCATGCGGTATCAGAAGAGGCTCCGTACTATGGTGTTGCTCCACCACGACGCAATGACGAAGTAGAGGATCCTCGATTTTTTGTACTAGTAGAAAGAGCCCGCGGGCGCGGCAGAGCAGGAGCGATAGCCGTACCAGAGGAGAGAAAATCAAGACCCAGGCGACGCGTGCCAGGAGTGCGGAAGACAAGGTTCTTCACCACTGCCGCAGCCGTTGCGGTTTCGTGCAGCCGGTTCCACGATCTACTTCATTTCACAGTGAGAAGTTCGGCTTTCGCTTCGGCCGCCGCACAGGAAAGTGGAGCAGTTGGTGGCAGTACCTCTTCTTCTGCTGGAACAATTACTTCTACGAGCTCCCCCTCCGAACAGGGAGCCGCAACATCTTCCAACACCCGCCACCTGTCCGCTGCGGAGCGGCTCGAGGAAGAGGTGGAACAGTACGAGCCGATCAAGGGCCCGCGGATGCAGACCGGTAATGGAGGGTACTACCGGAACCAATTTTGGGACATGAGTCTTGTGGGGTTCTCCCCGCAGACGCTGCTTTCTTTTTACCTCGAGTCGGGTTCCGAGCAGCACTTTTTTCACGACGTGGAGAAGGCGCCGGAGGTCTTCCGCGGCGGCTATTTCCTGATGGATGAGTCCTACCGGGGGTCGGATAGCGACGACAACACTGATTTCCACATTTTGGATATGACAGTGCACAACTCCCTTTCATCCCCCTCATTTGAGTGGCATGAGCAGCAACACAAGCAACAGCAGACAATGCGACTTCGCATCACAAATCTGGATGCGGATTGTAATCCTATTTGAGGTCGTTCCAAAATCTGTCATGCTAGCAGTGCTGACGAGCAAGCTGTCCATTTGGTATTTTGCATGACAAATGAGGGGGAGGGGGAGTTGTGCACTTTGATATTGGACCCCGACGGGGAGCTGGTCTACACCCAATCATATGGGGAGGATGGAATGTTTGAAGCGACGGCGAAGAAGCCGGGGACCTACACCATGGTGATGCCCAACAATTCGAACCAGAAAGCCATGGTAAATTTCTTCTTTCAGTCCGGGCAGCGGACCGAGGTGCACGAAGACTATCACGAAGTAACCACACTGGAGGAATCGGTCATGAGCATAAAACGGAAACTGCAGGACATACAAACGGAAGGAACGTATCTATCAATTTCTTTGCCGCTAGTCGTGTGTAGAGGTGCTAGCTTTTGCTTAGTAGTTTTTTGTTCCGTGATCATTTAGCTACATTTTCACTCGTGCTGGCAAGCGCAAACTGAAACCACGGATGATGTAAGTAAATGAATGTTGTGGGCGAAGATGTTGCGCATCAAAAAGCCTCCGGAACTACAGGTACCTGTGGATGCGGCAGAAGGCGCATTTGCACTCGATTGAATCCGTTAACAATCGGGCTCTGTGGTTCTGCATCGTCGAGCTACTGACGCTACTGGCGCTCGTTGTCTTCCAAGTGTACTACGTGAAAAACTTGATCACGGAGAAAGCAGTATCGTACAGAGAAAAGCAGGCAGGGCATATTTTTATATGCAAAAAATACTTGAGCGTGACAGAAAAATCTGCCGAGGGCGAATCCATAGCCTGGTGCTTAGGGTACGCAGTGTAGATCTTTGTGTTTATTTATTTTTGCATTATGCCTGCTTTTTTCTGTGTGATCAGCAGCTTCTCGAGCGGGCTCGAAAATGCATCCGGGGAGATACTGAAGATGATGTTACGCGCTGTTTGAACATCGTACGCGATCGATGTACTTTTTGAGGACCAGGGCGACTCTATGTGTACAGATATGGACCTTTGGAATCGGTCGGGCGCGTATCTATCAAGGCTTATCTGTCCGCGGCCGGTTCGCGAAATAAGTACCTACTCAAATAGGAGCAGCGAAGTTTTGGCAATTCCTAAAGAGAGCACACACCGGTACAACTGCAAAGCTGTAGTACTTTACTTCAACTTCTCCGACAGCACAGATGACGAAGAGCAAATCACGCTGATAGCCTGCCTGCCTAACTTCCCCGCACAGGCGGCTCCTCTCTGCATTCAAAGCGTTCACCTCTGCGCCTGAGTAACAGAAGGGAGCAAAATGATCGTCGATCATCTGTTCGTGCACCATCGTCAGCTACCCGTGTACTTCGTCCTGTCGTCTTTCGCACTAATGCTCGTCGTCGTGGTACGAAAATGAAATAACCCTGTTTGTATATGAAATAGACGAGGTAAAGCTGTTCATTTCGTAAAGAGTAAAGAGAAGCACAACTACCTTACATGGTTTTGGTTTCCTCTGAGTGTTACAGTTTTTCGTTTTTCGATAGTACATCGTCCAGATAAAAACTGCCGTGCGTTGAAACCATAACTAAGCATTGTCGCCATTGAAAGTCACGTTCGTGCTCGTACACTCGGGTCGTGAAAGACGTGGGCTCGCAGTCTGTTGCCCAGTGCAGAAGTCAGGTTAATACATTTCGTAATATCCTTGTCAACGTTATTGAGTAATTATTTAGCACATCGAAAACGACAGTTTACAGCTCTTAGAAAGTAGACAACGTACATCATGATCACAAACCACTGAAACAGGATTTTTTCTTCGTTATACCACGAAAAAGTACATCAAGTCAGAGCCTGTACCTCTGTGCACAGCCTCTTCTTCTTTGGAATAAAAACTGTTCATCTTTTTGTCGCAGATCACGTCCTCCACTTGATTGTAGTTCTTACTTGTAAAGAACAACGACCACTACAAAACCACAAACATGAAGAAGTTCGCGAAGATCGGAGCGACCACCACCCTGATCCCCCTGGCTGGTGCGGGGGGGGGGGGTGTTTGCGGCGAAGATGCAGCAGAAATCGGGCAAAACGACCCATGAGTGGCATGGCAGCGAATCCTTGCCGAAAGGATTCATGGAGGTGGACCGCGTGAAGAAGGAGCAGCTGGTGGCGGCTGCGAAGGGGAAGATATGATGAGGGAAAGGCGAAACCTTCACAGCTTTTCAGATGCAGCAGAAGGAAGGCATGACTTCTGCGAACTCAACATGTACATGACACAGGAGTAGATTTTGCTTTATGTTTGTAAGCATGGTTTTGAGTTGAAGATCCGACGATAATTGATTTGATTTGTGGCAAGAAGAAAGTTGCGTCATGTTAGTCATTGGGCATGCAGTTGACTTGAAAGCTGTGAGGATGAAGGTCATTTTGTAGTTGATGCTGCAAGAAGGACAAGCAGGAGGAGAAGAAGGAGAAGAAGCACGCGCACGCTGCCAAAAAAAGCACGGCCCCGGTAATTATATTCACATGTTAATTGATGATTTTGATTTCCGTTTTCTTAGGAAGCGCACACGCAATTCTTTTGGAGAAGGGGGCAAGCGAAGCAGTCTAAATATAAAACCCAGCCGCGGGCGGCGGCGTCCCCTGCGTCGTGAATAGGGGGAGGGCGCCGCACGAGGGTGGTGGGCAATTGCCCTGAAAGTGGGCAGCTGCTGCTTAGGTGGCTTTCCAAAAAAGCTGGCTGACTTTGCAAAATGGGAAAGAAATTTGGAGGATCGAGCATCTGAAGAAAAGACCGGTGCTCGACGAGTGGGGAACCTAAAAAAATGCTTCAAAGTTGGAAAGCTTGCAAACAATAAATATTTGGTGCTGGCGCTTTTCTTTTCCCCGGCAAGGGTTCAAACTTCCGCAGCTCAGCAATCGGAGTTGGGTACTACTCGACTTGTACACACTTGTTTGCTTTTCGAACCGGCGCCTACCCTACAGCGTGATCTTTTCTTCTAGAGTGTTATATTCAACCACGAAGAACAATAATTGAAGAAACAAAAACTCTTTTCAGCGAGCAGAGAAGCCGGGGTGGTTGCCGTGGTGGTCGTCGTGGGCGTCGTATTTGTCGGCGTTCTTTTCTTGCCCCAAGAAACTGATTGGCACCGGCGGAAAATGCGTGGTCGTCGACAAAAAAATAAAAAAAAAATGCTGTGATTTCGCTTGCGCCAATGGTTACAACACTGCTAAAAACAAATGTTATTAGTGCGTGGAGGTGACTTCAGTTTTGAGCCCAAATTGGGAGGCAGATAGACGCCCAGCAATAACAGCGCTTCAATTTCATCATCCAAGAAGAAAACTCTGGACAAGCCGCATCACACAAAACTTACAAAACGAATTTCATTAGTCTCAAGTTCTTAAGTTACACTTTTAAAAGCCATTTTTTACTATCACTGTAGTTCTTGCTTCACTTATCGTTATTATCTTCAACTCCAACACCCTATACTTCTATGCCGCATTCATTTTTCAATCTATGATCGTTTCCTGGCAATTTTAACTAACTTTCTTACATTTCTAGTTCGTTTTGTTGGTTTTATAGTTTTCTCGGTAAAGAAGTAGGACGGACGTGTTGAGTATAATGCTGCGCATCTTGATTCGCTATTGCTACGACGCAAAACTCTAATTTCCCACTGGGATCTTGCACAGCAATTTTTATATGCATATGGAACCAAAAAAAGAAATAACTGGAAAACACAAACTCAAGTTCCATTGAGCCTGCGTAAAAGTTGTAAAATAGTTTTTTCGGTGTCTGTTTGTTCCGATAAACTTGCTACTCTACTCCTTTCCACTGTAGCGTTACGTACTAGAAGCCCAGCCGAGGGGGCCGCCACTGACGCACGGGAAGACTCAGCCGCTCCATCGGTTGCGTTTTCTTGGTACCACGCTCGCTCGCCGTGCACTATCTCCAACCTCTTTCAACATTCATTCTGTTTCAACAGGCATTCTTCAAAAACAATAATTTTATTTTGATTTGTAGCGTTGGAATTTCAATTTGCTTATTACATTCACAACTACCTAATCTTCTTCCTCTTCGTCGAGCAATAGCAACCGCCCCACGGTAATAAAGCTGTCAGGATTTTTCGACAGCAGGGCTCGAAGCGTACTTAACTTTTTCTACCCTCTGAAGACGAACAGCTTGCCCTTCCCCCGGAGTATCAGAGCTGTTTATTTGGATTTGAAAAATTTGATAGCCTCAATACTTCTACATTCATAACGAGAAGGGTTCGGCCTTTCCGTCGCGCTTTGTAGGAGCAAACAAGTGTTCGTCATCTTCTCGTGCTCTTCCAAGTGTACAACTACATGAAAAACTTAATCACGGGAAAGGCAGCTTCACGAGCGGGCTCCTAAGTGCATCCAGGAAGATACTGAAGATGATGTTGCCGACGCGAACTAAAGATCAGTGCGATTGATGCATTTGAGGCTCAAAGCAATAAAGTAACTATGGTTTTCGTTTTGATGGAATCGGTCGCATCAAAGTGCCTCTTTTCGCCATCTGGTCTCTACTGTAACAAAAACATCAACTTTTGCCAAAAAATCTGTCAGAAAGAAAAAAATCTGTACCGCGCCGCTATACGTATACTCCAAATGCGTTTCAGATGACGAAGATTCGAGCATGCTGATAGCCTTCCTGAGTTCCCCTCGCAGGCGGGTCCTCTCCCCATGATTCAAAGTGTTCACCTCTGCGCTACAGTAGCGAACAAAATGATTAAGTGTGTACTTTGAAAATCATCACAAAGGAGATGGTTGAGAACAGCGCTAAATAGAAGTACCTCCGCCCAGGCCCAACAAGGTACTTTGTTTCTTACACGACGCAGTAGAGTCATTGGCTTTTTCAGTGAGCTGCAACAAGAGAAGCAATGATGATCGGTGTCTTCTGTGAAGCGGAAACAGCTGACGCAACAAGACTAGCTGTGCTGAATAATCGCGGAAGTAGTGGATTTGTTTTTTTTTTTTGAAAAAAGAATCACTAGCACAGTACGGACGCGGAGGGACGAAGATGAATGGCAATACCAATAGGAGTGCATCTTCACTTCAGTATGACAGTGTCGCTATGTATAATTTGCAAATATTACTACGGACGAGACTGATTCCGATGTATATCACGCTTCTACCGGCGTACGACCTTCAGGAACCATGTTGACCCCTTTTGTAAGTCACCTACCCCCAATCATTATCCTCGTGTGAACTTCTGAGTCATGGCGTTCACAGCAAAACGATCTCCGACTTTCGATTTTCAGTCATGCATAAGACAGAAAAACTGTTTCTTTTCCTGACCGTGTGGCCGTGTGGAAAAAAGCAAGGGCGGCCATGGTGCTAAGTGCAGCACAAGGATGTGAATGTAACGATATGCAGTGTAGTTGAAGCTTTGTATTATTGCGGTTCTTTCCAATTATAAATGGAAACAAAATTAATCCAAATGTCCACATCCTGTTGCTGTCAAGAACATGACTCCGATAGTTTCGCCTGGATAGTGCCTCCCCCCCTCGCTCGCAGTAGGCCGCAGAACAACAGCAGTAACTCTACTATTTCAGCGACATCTTCGCATGACAACTGCTACAACTCCCAGGATACTGATCAATCTAGAACTATTAGCGATGCAGATATAACACAATTTCACGATGAAACGCATACTAGTGGTCAACTGCAAGAAGCGAGATCAGGACACCAGAGCGAAAGTGAAAATAATCTTCAGCACGACGCTTCTTTTTTTAAAAACGCCGTCGATACTAGAGCCTCATCAACCTCCCTAAAAACTACATGGAGTAGATCTAGTTGTACAAGAAGAATAGATAGTAGCGCCGCACCAGATCATGTTGAAAACCAAACCATTACCGTAGTAGAAGTAGAGAGACATCAGCGCGAAGTTGTACTGGTATCAGGAAGCAATAGTACCGCGGACGAGCAGGAAAGTGAAAATTGTACTCACGATGGGCAAAGCCAAAGCAGGGCCACAAGGCGGGTTTGTTCTGCGTCTGCCGACGAAGATGAATCTAGCACGACCACTAGAGGCGGTGGACGTCGAGTAGCAGGACGGCAAGATACTGTTAACCACGCTAGTACCTCAACCTCCACCAGAGCTGCTCATGTTGCAAGACTAGCTGCTGCTGCGCACCCCGAGAACAACG
>JACKZZ010008018.1_pt1 | contig 13090 bp, 12 predicted proteins | sample 8027871 | NCBI WGS metagenome assembly JACKZZ01 (sample SAMN15724774, study PRJNA655200) | protist metagenome | isolation source: fluorescence activated cell sorting (FACS) single amplified genomes of... | place: USA: West Boothbay Harbor, Gulf of Maine | collected 2000-07-19
CTTGTGCAATGGCCTCAGCTTTCCGTCGCAACAATTCGTGGTACGCCTCTATCGTGCAACGTCGGTTTCTGGCCTGGTCGCCCGTTTGCATGGGGTCCTTCACGCAGAACAGCTTACTGCGCAATGCTACGAGCAATTTATCGAACAGCTTACGGAAAGAACCTTCTGAGATATCGAAGGGCTCTTGTGGCGAAACGACATCGTCGTTATCAAGAAAGGAGGAAACGCTTGACGCGCCGCCCTCATCTCTCTCTGGAAATTCACACGTTGCCTTGGGATCGCCGTACGTTCGGTCGAAATAAATTACAAAGTTGCCTTCTGTAGCAGTTAATAATTTAACAACTTCAGAGAGTTTTCTCTGGTTATAGTTACGACGAAATTGACACAAAATTCTAAGCGCGAGTGGACTGCTGCCTGTCAATCCGTGACGTCTGGTAGTGCTCTAGAATACTTATCTAGCTGTTGTGGGGGAGGCCAGGATCGTACAAGTGGGCGCCTCTTGCATGCACGACTCCCATTGCCTTCATTTCTGGAATCGCCAAATTCCTATCACAGTAGCGGCAACCCCGCATGTTGGCTAGACATGCATAAAGGATACTATTCGACGTGATTTAAACATCCGCCATATGAAATGGAACGCGACGAGAGTAAAATTGAAAAACGAACCCTCAACGACCCCAAGTTCCTTAATCGCGCACAGGATTATTGGATTCTATGATATTACAATTATTACCCTCGCAGTGAGACCTAACCCGGAACGTACCTAAGAGGTCTATACTTTAACAACTTCAGAACGTTTTCTCTGGTTTAATAGTTACGGCGCTCTGTTTCTCTCAAAATGGATCGCTGCCGCTCGAAATCCTCCAAAATACAAGGGTTTCCAGAATTATTCCCATTCGGATTCCACAATTATTCCCTGCGACGCGATTCGGGTTCCACAATTATTCCCAATGAAAGGAATTAGAATTACAATTAGGATCGCACCTAGAGAATTCCTCAAGATTCGGACGGGACCGTGGAATCCAATCGTGCATCACGACGCAGTTCGAATCATACTGAAAAATGAATACGTTTTTGACGAAAAAAAATAGATTAGGATCGCACCTAGGGAATTCGTTTTGATTCGGACCTAGAGAAAGAATATTCCCAAAGAAAGAAATTAGTATAATTTTTAGTAATTTACAATATACGCACCTGGAGAATTATCCCTGACGATTTTGACGGGACCGTGAACCACGATCGTCCCCCCGTTCGCGATGCACCTTTCCGCTTCTAATATGCCTCCTGAATCCTTGTCTCTCACATGTTCCAGACGAATCGGAGTCTCCACAACGACATCCTCGCTACCCATCTCGATTTTCATAGATACAATTTGCTTTGCCTTCGGGCAACAACAATCGCAACCATTATCATGCCACCAAGATGGAATGAAGAACGCCATCCTAGGTTATAGGTTACAGGTTATAGGTTATATGCCATCCTCAGTCCGCCACTATTCTATACGTGAAATCAAACAGTCTGCGAAAAGATTTAGAGTTGCTCACCCCGAGAGAGATTGCGCTGCGACTCGGAGAGAGATTGCGCAGGGGATAGAACTAGTATTAGATTCAGTCCCGGACGAACACAGGATCCAGAAAGTCAAAGAGGTTCGCAATCAAGCTTTGGGCACGATTTGCTGCATGTGACATAATCACAAACCGCAAGATCACAAACCGCTCTTCTTAGTTTATACAAATCTCTTTAAGAGATTTGTATAAACTAAGAAGAGCGGTTTGTAAATATTATACTCATTCATATCACATATGTTTTCTACGACTTAAGCCTGGAAGGCCCCTTTGTGGGCTCGCTAGCGGTCTTCACTGTCGTCCATACGAAAGTGCTGCGGCTCACCCTGGCGCGCCTCGTGCGCGTCTCTATTTCTACCGGTCTGCTGCGGCAGCTGCGCTGCTGTAGCGTTTGGTACCACAGTAGGAGGCAGCTGCTGCTGCTCTGGCTTTTGCGCTCCGCCTACGTACGGAGTCTGCACCACCTGTCCCGAGGCCACGTAGCCGTTTTGTTGCTGCTGCGTGGTGGGTATGCCGTGGACGACTGGGGCCGCGGCAGGCCGAAACTGCTGGGGCTGGTGGAGGTCCGGTGTTGTGGCAGCCTGATGACCACCAGCTGGTGGGGCAACGTGAGCAGCCTGAGCAGGTGGCGCTGCCACACCGGACCCCCAGTTTCGCACGTCCACTCCCCGGGAAGAAGCGTGGGTTTTCAGCTTCATTTGCTCGGCTATCGTGAACATGGGGTGCTTCGCGAGCCCCGCCGGGCCCTGCCGTACCCGGATCGCGAGGTCCAAGGTTTGGGCCAACAACCAAAGCGCCAACAGGATGGACCCGAAATGGCTCGCGGCGATCCCCCACCACGCCAGGATCACCACAAACGGGATCCCCAGAACAATAAAAATCTTCGCAGTCGCGTCCAACGAAAACCGACCGAGACACCACAGAGAAAATATCGAACATCCATCGAGCGGATGCGCGGGCACAAAAATGTTGAAAAGAAACAAGCGTAAATTCAAGTACGCCGACCAGCCACAGTACCTAAATTGAAGTAAAAAATTGAAATGTATAAATTAATTGTTATTAATATCTCACAAATGGATCATGATTAAGACGTATTGAAATTCTTAGAAATCTCACGAACAGAATCATTATCATAAATGATTTAGTAAATGTAATTAGCTAATTAGTAATTAGCAATATCCCCCAATGGAATGGAATGGAGGGAAGGGAATCCCTCCATTCCCTTCCCTTGGCCGAGAAAGGGATTCCCTTGGCTGGGGCGGTGGTTTCCCTTATAATGGAATGGAAGGGATTCGGTAATTTCCGGAAGGGATTCCCTCCTCCGCCCGGCGCGCCCCGCGAGCAGAACAGAATGTCTGAATTCAGGTAGCATAGCGATGAAGATTCAAGAGTCAAACCTCATCTCGCGTGTCGCGTGGTTTCGCGTTCATTTCAATCATTTGTCATCACTGAATCTAGGTCGGAATTGGAAATCGGTTGGGCACTCGCAAAAGAGTCAGGGACATATGGATCAGAAATAGACCCGAGTCCTGTAGTGGCTTTATTCAGTATATTGTCTTGTACTTTGTAGACTATAGACTATAGAGTTAGAATTAGATCGTGTGATCTCATGGATCGGGACGGCGGCACGAAGACCAGCAGCACCACGAGCACCACCAGCACGGATCGGACCATCACCACCACCACCACAACCACGACGGTCAGCACGATCGGAATCTTCAGAACCGAGGTCACCACCACCGTGGTGACCTCGGTGACTCGCGTGCACGAAGCGGTCCTCGGCGAACTCGGTGAAGCGCGTGGTGATCTCGGCGGCCTCGGCGAAGGTGAGCGGCTGTCATACGAAGCCGCGCTCCGGACCCCATAAGAGTGCGGTCGGAAATCAGAACTTTTTAGGTTATCGTCGCGGACCCCATAAGAATCCGGCTTTTTAGTTTGTCGTCGCGTGGTGTTCGGTCGGCTGGCCGGGGTGCAATTGAATTTAGCGAATTTCCTGTCATCCTTGCGTTGCGTTTCACGATTTCAAAAATCTTGGATTCTCTGGGTGGTTATTGGCTATTGAGCAATGAATATTAGTTATGAAGTCTAGTTATTAGTTACGAGTCACCGAATGCCCTGCTGGGCGCTCCTTTGTCAATTATAACCAGTGAATCTTGGTCGAGTTCTGCATTAGTTGATCGATTAGACGTTTAGACCGGCTCTTTTGATTGAGGCATGATGGACACCGGCATGTCTTCGCAGGGATCTGATTGCCCCTTGGCTTCCGAGGAAGCGGCCTCGTCGCAGGAGTCGCAGGGTTCGCTGCACTCCCTGCTTCCTTCTGCCTTCCTGGCCATGGAGGGCGCTAAAAAAAGCGGCCCGCGGTTCCCCCCGGAGGAGCGATTGCCGGTTCTCTCGAAGAAGGACACGGGGTGGGAGCACGCTTTCACCGTGGAGGGGGAGCAGAACACGTATTTCTGCAGGCTTTGCGAAAAGGGGTTCCGCGGCGACGTCACCGGCAACTTGAGCTTGTCGTCCCTTCGGTCGCACTGTGGAAAGTTCCACAGCGGCACGGCGGCCGGCGCGTGGGCGGAGTCGAAGGACCGGAAGCAGCAGCAGCGGCAGAACCACCGGGCTCGTGGGGAAAACCAGCAGACCCACATGGTCGGCCCGGCCGTCTCGGACGCGGAGAGGAAAAGATTGAATGACCTGGTCGTCAAGAAACTGATACTGGGCACCCCCGCGCTGCCCTTCGAGCTGGTGGAGCATCAGGACTTCCGGGATTTCTTGGCACAGCTCCGGCCCGGTTACAATTGCCTCAAGAGCACCCAGCTCGTGCGGAGGACGGACGTTCTGAGCAAGGAGATTGTCGAGGCTGGAGACAACGCGTGCCGTCAGCACATGCGCACGGGTGGACCCGGCGGCTCTCCCGGAAAGGTGCGGTCTAAATTGGGAATCTAGTTATTCTTGTCACTGATCATTCCTGAGTTGAATTAAGAGTTTCTGAGTTGTTGCTTGTTATTAATCAACAATATTTATTGTCGACGGCCCCGTCGGGGTTTTTGCAAAAATAGAGGGCCATCTGAATCGTCCGGATTCAAAAAACAAGGTGTGCATGGTGCTGGACTCCTGGACATGCCAATCCAACGTCACAATGGAGGGCGTTGTGTTGTTTTGGGTGGGAAGCACCTGGCAGCTGAAGAAGCACGTACTTTGTCTGTTGCCCTCGGAGGGCGCCACGGCCGTCGCGATCCTGCGCACAGTTCACAGCGGATTCGAGCGGCTCCTCCCGGGCTCGCTCCAGAACAACGTCTTTGGGGTCGTCTCCGACAGCGCGCGGAACATGCAGAAGCTGCGGGAGCTTGGGATCGAGCCGGAGCCGGCCGCGGGCCTCCTTGGAGTTGAGGCAGAGGACGAAGGCGTCGGCGCGGGCGGCGCGCCCGAGGAAGGCTCGGAGGGGGACGCGGATTCCAGCGAGGAGGGCGAAGACCAAGGCAACCTGCCGGAATGGTCGATGAGCGAGGTGCTCAGCGTCATGTGTTTTTGCCACAGGCTGGCCCTTGTCCCTGGCAAGCTTTTTAAGGACCCCGCTCACAAGGTCCTCCAAAGCGCAATGGGGAAAGTCCAGGCGATCTCCAGCCTGCAGAGGCAGTCGTCGCAGATGTGGAAGAGCCTCAAGGAATTCGCGAAGTCGAAGAATGTGAAAGTGAAGAAAATAACCAGGAGGCAGGACACGCGTTGGAACGTGAAATCCTACCAGATCTCGACATATCTCAAGTGCCATGGGCTGCGGGAGCAGTGGTTTGTCGAGGTCCCGCGGCAGCAGAGGCACACGAAGAAGCTCCAGCTTCTGACCGGGGAAGAGGTGGCTTTTCTGACCGAGCTCGAAAAACTTCTGCGCCCCATCGAGGAGGCTTCCACGTTGGCGCAGGGGTCGGACTACGTGACCGGTTCTTTGTACCTGCCGTTGCTCAGCCAGGCGGAGGCCACTCTTTCCAAGGCGGTCAAGAACAAACTGGTGGACCGTTGCCGCGCGACGCTGGTCACCCTCTTCCGCGACACTTTCGACGCCATGAAGATGGATCGCCCAGCTTTGGCCGCGGTCGCGTACGTGGACCCACGTTTCAAATCTCTCGACTGGTGCACAAAATCGAACCGGAGGACTTGGGCATCCGAAGCCCGAGGTCGGATTATAGAGCTTGAGGAGAAGGCGGCGGCGGCGGCGGCCACGCGCAGCGACGAGGAGCCCAGCGACGAGGAGCCGCGCAGCCTCCTCGCGAAGCGGCCGAAGAAGGAGGTGCTGGCCGGCCTCTTCCCCCTCAGGAGGGCGACCGAGAGCATGACCATCGAGCAAGAATGCGACCGGTACGAGAGCCAAAGTATCCCTTCGCTCTCGGCGGAGCAGTACGCGCGCTGGAACCCCCTGGACTACTGGAAACTCTACGGCGACAGCTTTCCGAAACTCTCCGCCCACGCCAGGAATCTTCTTGCGGTCCAGGCGTCGAGCGCGGACGTGGAGAGGTTGTGGAGCCGGGCCGGGAGGTTCTCGAAAGGGAACAGGGCCGGCATAGACCCAGCCCGCTTGGAACGCGTGACACGCGCCTCGGAAATTCAGCGGCGGATCGGCACAAACCGCGTCGCGGAGTCGGAGTCGGATTCGGGACATTCGGATTGCGATTTTTGCTAGCGGGAAGCAATTCACCGGAGCGCGGGGCTCAGACCCGACTGGAGTCATTAATCAACAGTGAATCTACGTAAATCATGATACTCAGAATTCAGACGGTCGCGGGGTTGTTTTGGTGAAGGCAAAATTGAAAATTTCCAAAATGGCATGTTCTGCGGGGCGTCCCCGGGCGGGCGCGACGAAAAAATCCATTGTTGGGCCGGGAAAAAAAAAGGGATTCCCTTACCCACGAGCGAAGCACATCATTTAGTCCCTTCTGAATAAGCCGTAATCCATTCCATTATATCAAGGGATTCCATTCCATTGGGGGGTGTTGGTAATTAGTAACAAGCTAATTACCATTCCAGGGGTCCCGAGAGTATCCAGTAGAAGACGAGCGCGAGGAGGCCGAGCGGTATGTGCATGGCGGGTCCGGCCAGCAGGATTTTGGTGCGGTCGCAGTTGTCGTCGTCGGGAATCTTTGTGTACGCAAGTCCGCCGAAAGGCCACAGGATGATACGGTCCGCCTCTCCCCCGAGCCTGCGCGTCATACTTACGTGGCCCAGCTCATGGATCAGCACGGTCACCCACAACGTGACAATCAAAATGATCCCTTTGAAGATGCCCCACCACCCATCTTCCACAATCCAATAAATCTCCTGCACAACGGCAAGCAACAACAACGTAAAATGCACGCCGACGGGGACGCCCTTCACCTGCCCCAGGATCAGAGACTGCCCGTCCCATAACCGACTCATCACGCGAAGGGACGGAACTATTTAATATATCACGATAGACAGTACCAATCGACGGGAGAATCTTATTTAATCAGTGCCAATCATGCCAATCTACCAATCCGCCCAATGATGTTCAATCTTAATACACTACATAATATTGTTTAATGTTTAACAGTTGAAAACGAATTGCAGACGGAAATATGGGAGATTGCGATTTCGAATTGGGATGGAACTCTCCAATTCCGCTAATGACACACCGCATCGAACACCATCGTCTGTGGAGACTGGAGATCTAGAAACCCTCCTCAGGAAACATGCGGAAACCGTCCCAGGCGGCACAATGAAAACGAAATCTGGCTATTATAAAATCATCTGGAAACCGACGCCGTGAAAACGTATCCCTGAATTAATATGCCCCTTTGGACGAGTCTGCCCCTGCGCAGGATCGCGGAGACGTAAGGAGGAACACCAGCGGGGACCGTGGGCCAAAAAACGGTTTTCCGTAATACGGAAACACCGAAACACCGCTTACGGACACGGGGTGGTCTTACGACGCGCCGATTTGTGTACAAGAAGAACCCAACGGAATGTCATCGTCCTCGAAACCTTTTTTTTTGAACTTTTCTCTATCTCCTCTTTTCTCGAGACCTGGGTTTGAAATCATCGCAGTCGACGTCCCCGAAGGCGCCTGGTTCTCACCACTCACCACTCAACGCGTTCTCACCACTCACCGCCACAGGCTGAAACAGTTACAGTAAAAAAATAAAATATTTAATGATTATGAAGAATGTAAAATACGCTTCGGGGGGACCAGACCCATCGCGGTAAACAAGTCGTGGCTGGGCGAATTCTCGTAGCTAACATTGCTTACGGTTCCGTCTGCGCGCCCATCCGCACGGAAACTCTCATAGATGGACGCGTCAACTTCCAAACACATATGATGCAGGCTGAATTGGGTTGGACTTGGTGTACGCACCTCCCCTCACATGCTCAACGATTACCAATTGACACTTGTCGTAATTATCGAAAATCGAAACCGAGAAGAAATTATTAATTATTATTACAAATACACAAAAAAAATTAGGTATAAAAGTTGAAAAAAATATTAATTACTCTCCAGGTCCTTTCACACTGTCCTCGGGCAGAGGAAACGGACCCAACGTCATTCCGGTCTCTCTGCAGACAGTCTCGTTCAGCGTCTCGAGACATCGAAGGAAATCTCGAGAATTCTCATCGGGTTCGGAGGGAAAAAAAGGGCTGCGCATCTCAACTTCCCAGGGTGACGGTACATATCTACAATCAATCATGAGCCCAATACGAAAACATAATTTTGTATTTTGTAAATTTTATGTATAATAGAATGAAAAACTGATGAAAATCTGACATTGCATTTTTTCGTCGACATTCAGTCTCACAAACAGTCTCATCTCTGATTAAAATGACATTTTTAATCACTGAATGTTGGCCACTAGAGCAGTAAACTCACTGCCCTAGTGGTTAACAGGCAATGCACACACTGCCCTACTAATGGTCTGAGACCATTAGTAGGGCAATGTGCTCATTGTGACCAGGCCTTAATACCCTAATATAGGAGTTCTACCTAGAAATAATATGTGTGATGTAAATAATAGTTAATCGATTTGGAACGTAAGATGTCAAATCATTAAACGCCGCTTCCCGGCCGGGCCGGGGACGCCATTTCCGAGTCCACTTCACGAGCTGGAATGCCCGATTTTGGGGGTCGTTTTTGGACCTCCGAGCCAGATTTTGGAAAATTCCGAAATGTCACATTTTGACCCCATTTTTGACCCAGGAAACCCTCGTTTCCGCAAGCTAAAACCGGATTTCGACCCCCCGCCTGTCGATTTTTTTTCAACCGGACGATTTTTGACCCCAACTAGTGCTGGGATTTCGGGGATCTAAAACCCGTGCGAAAATGCGAAAAACACGATGTGCGGATGGAGGCTTTCCAAAAAATGATTTTTTTCAAAATCCGAAAACCACGATACTAATTGTAATAAGTTCTAGTTTCTAGTGAAGACCTTCCCTCCTCGTCGAAATATTTGTGCTCCGCGTCGTAGTCGATGGCCGGGTGCGGATTGTACGCGCCGGTTGGGGTCATTTCGTCCGGGTCGATCTGCACGTCCGGGTTCACTCGGTTGTGCTCTTGGATCGATTTGAACATTTCCAGCTGCCGAAACCTTCGCGTCTGGGACAGCATCTGCTCCGACACGGGGCCGAAATCCTGCTCCTGGAGTTCGGTTCCTTGGTTGTGTGTTGATATTTCTTTGTTGGCATCCGAATCCTCCGGGTTCCTCCGGGTTCCTCCGGTGGTGACCTCTGGATCCGGAAAAGTTAAATTCTCTTTATCCAGTGACCTCTGGAGCGGAAGTTCAAGTTCAGGCCTTTCATAGTAGAGTTCTAGACCAGGCGAGCGGGGACCTTTCATGTGCAGGGAGGACATCAAGTCTTCTCTTCCCTCTGTACCCAAAGCCTCTCCCTTTTCCGGCTGGTTTGTTGCTATTCGACAGCCACTGCCCCCGTCCTGGGGCGAGCCCAAAATTTCGCCTTCGGTGTTATTTCTATTTCCTTCGCAAACCCCCTGGGGTCTGGGTGACGACTGCACCACACATCCAGCTCGCACATCCTCGCTATCCTTCGCAAACTCCACTTCCTGCACCACACCATCCTTTCTAAGCGCCCGGCCAAGGATCTCCTCTCGGATCTCCTCGTGATATTTCACGCGGTACCGTCTCCGCGACTCTTGTATCATCCCGACGATATCTTGCCACAGAGCGTTAAGCCCGTCGTCGTGCCTGCTGAAACGAAAATGCCTCTCCTGCAGGACCTGTACAAATACAGATTAATTTATTTTCTATTTAAGTAGTGGACACCCATGCAAATAGCCATACATTGTTGTCAATGGTTTATTAACGGACGAGACACACACACAACAAACGCGTTTGTTAAACCAACCTCCTCGACGAACGTACGCCTCGAACGATCCGGAAAAACGGTTTTATCTGTTTGCATCTGGAAACGCCACTGCTGTTTCAGGGAGTCCAGATGGCAGGCCAACCCGCTCCTCCACTCGGGAAATTGCGTATCCTGGAAATTGTATATCGGGAAAAATACAAATACAAATACAAATACAAATAGAATCACCCTTCAAACCTTACTATCATATTTGATGACTTGAATAGAAGAGCCGAGAAACTCGGCTGCGCCTTTGCGCGGTCTGCATACCACGTCGGACGACACAGATTCTTCGTCGCACCCTAGCACGTCGCGCGTCCTGCGCAGGATGGATTCGCACTCCTCTTTCAGTCTCCGCAGTTTCGGCCCCCGCGATCGCGATCGCGTCCCGCGATCGATGCGCCTGGGTGGGGCCCATCTACTACGCTCCTCAGACGCTTCCATCTTTACTTTTTAATTCAATACAAATTGGAGTTTTCACAGTTCTGTAGTATCCAGGTTGGGTTGCAAACGCGATTAAACCATGGATTCGTAGGAATTTTCAAGGGATTATTGTTATTTCATTCCGCACTGCCCTACTACATGTTTAGTACGCTATTCTCTGAAACCAGTGGGAAGTCCCAACCCGTACCCCGACCGCAGTCAGGTACTGGTGGGGGTGCCTTGCGTCTGCCCTGCATGCAGGTGGTTTGCAGACGTTCCCCTACGTTGGGCAGGGGGGGCGGTTTTTTTCTTTCTGTCCGGGGAACCCAGACAGAGCGGCCGTTGCGCGGCCGCATGTTTTCGGCTGTTACGCCGGCGCCCATTTTGGTGGACGGCTACGTTGGCTTTTGGCGTGTTGTGCCGTAGGGATCCGCTAGCCCAGTGTGATTCTGTGTGGTAGTCTGTGGTGACTCCATGAAATGGGCGCACCAAGCTGCGCGCTTATTTCATTCCGCACTGCCCTACTACATGTTTAGTACGCTATTCTCTGAAACCAGTGGGAAGTCCCAACCCGTACCCCGACCGCAGTCAGGTACTGGTGGGGGTCCCACTGTGGGGCGCGCGCGAGCGCGTGTCCATGTGCGGCGCGCCGGCCCCAACCCCGGGAGGCCTGTGACCCGCCATGTGCCCATGCGTCCCGTGGCACGGCCGGACGAGGTGCTTTCCCACGCCCGATGTCGCGTAGCGATTTCTTCCGTGTCGTTTGACTAGGGAGCACGTAGTGGCGGGCGTGCTTCCCACTGTTTCAGGGCTAGACAGGAGCCGAACACAAAATGGCGGCGAGATGCGTGAAGCGAGTCACGAATTAAAGACGTTCTCATGGGCAGACTTTCATATTGGGTCGGGGAGTTCCGCCAGGCGGAGGGCGAGGGTGGGTCCAGTCAATACGTGGGGGCTCCCGCTGTCTAGTTTTAATATCCCTGTGCGGCTCGGGCCGTCAGCGAGGTTGCCCTCCGAAGCAATGTAGTCTAGATGCATGTCAGTGCCGTTGGCCGCCAAAAAGGACCAAATTTCATGGGAGAGCGCTGTTGAGCCACGCAGTACCTGTCCCATCACGGCTGTGCTATCGACAAACACATGCACCTTTTTTTCCCGCAGCTGACGCTGAAAGAAACGCAATGCGCTCAGTAGTGCTAAACCTTCAAGCGGATTTATCTGGGTTTTCCTGGGCTTGAGGTGTATCTTATCTGTTGTGGTGAGTTGAGCTGCTACCGTGATGGCGGCGTGTGTTCCAGTTGCTATTACCAGGACGCCCGCTAGACCGCACTGTGCTTTCGTCGGTTCACCCGCTTCGTGGTTGACGAACGCATCCGTGTGCAGAATGACTTTTTTCGTCGCTGCTGGGCGTGGTATTGGTATATTTTTGGGGGGCAGTGCCCGAATGTTTGCCCGGAACCATCGCATGCTGTCGTCGATGCTTGGGCCTTCGTCGGTGGGCTTCGCTCTTTCTCCAGGGGAGATGCCTTCTCCGGAGTGCTGTGCTTTGTATAGCGGTCTCAGGAACACCCGTCCTGCCGCGCCGAAGGTGCTACTGCTAAGAAAGGACAGTTTCCCTGCGAGGGAGCCAAAGGTCGATGGAGCTATTTTTTTCTTCTCCATTAGGAGCTTGTCAAGGAGGGTTTCTATTTTCCCTATCCTACTCGGCTTTGGCGAAAAGGTGATGTGTGTGTGGGATAGACTGGCCTCTACACCGAGGATGCTCATGTTCCTCGTGGGGGCGCAGGTTTTCTTGGAGTCAAGGGGGAACCCAAGCAGATTGTGCAATTCAATGAAGGCAGCATGCATCGATTCGCCCTGCCCTTCTGGACACACACAGAAATAGTCATCTACATAGTGCGCAACTGGTACCCCGAGGAGTATTATCAAAATCGTACAGATTGCCTCCCCGAGGCGTTGATACGCAAAAACCGAGCCCCGGGCCCCGAAAGGACATGCGAGCTGTTGGAGAACCACCGGATCAGCCACTTTCGGTTCATGCGTCGCAATCACCATGAATTTTAGGTGTTCAGTCTTAATCGGAAGCAGCCGGTACGCTCCTGAATGGTCCCCCTTGAACATCGAAAGCTGATCCGCCGTGCCACCGCTGGCCTTTGCTGCCAGGGCTGCCAGGTCAGCAAGGTGATCTAATGTCTGTAGTATTATACGCTCCGGTGCCGCCGTGGCCTGGTTTACCTGGCTTCTTGTGAAATCGTCGATGGGGCGTACCTTGCCTGGCTCCTCTTTGCCAAACCGGGGAGTGAGCACTATGGCGTGTCGCTGTTTTATTGTAGTTGCCTTGCCCAGGTGCCTCACTCGCTTGAGGCCTATGTCTTTGCGAACCCCAGCCCACATTGCTAGGACGTTCTCCTCCTTGTCACGCCGAAGTTTCCTCAGGAACGCGCTTCTATCTTTTTGGCTCTTTCTGAGTACTTGCGCCTGCGTCGCCTGCGGTGTTCTTCGTGTTTCCCGTGTCTCCCTCGGAAACACACCCGAAACTGGGAGTTCTCCAATCATCGGAAAACCCGCAATGAAATCCTGCGCTAGGTTCACATCCGGGTGGCCCGCTGCTTCCAACATTTCCCGGAGTAATGCTAGGTTGTAAGGTTCTATGATGTCCCTTATCTCCTGCGTCGCCGTAGCTTTCATTTTTTCATTCGTCTCCTTGAGCTGGTGGGCACGCGTCTTCCAGTGCTGCAGTGCCTGTTCCC
>JACKZZ010022824.1_pt1 | contig 13083 bp, 18 predicted proteins | sample 8027871 | NCBI WGS metagenome assembly JACKZZ01 (sample SAMN15724774, study PRJNA655200) | protist metagenome | isolation source: fluorescence activated cell sorting (FACS) single amplified genomes of... | place: USA: West Boothbay Harbor, Gulf of Maine | collected 2000-07-19
CCCAACTTCGTGACCAGGTAACACACATGCATCTGTAAAGCACCCAATCAATATGGCATCATTATGCAATAAGTCTACACACCCTGGGGTTTCATGATACTATAGGCAATTGCAATAAGACTCAGTGCCTGCCTTTGCTTCGGCATGCAGTCTCTGCACGATGGTGCAAATATTTTTCTAAAGCATTTGGCTACCTCTCTTTTAAATTTCTACCATCAGGTGCATATCTTGCAAGATGAAACCAGCAACATGAGAGAAGAACTGAAGTCCCAGAAGATTCTCTTCGAACAAGTGTCGGAAGAGTACGAGGTGAAGCTAAAGCAAGAGGTTAGGGAATTGTTGCTCTTTTCGACACAGAATGCACTCTTTTCTCGCAATTTGCGACACAACGACGTTGAGAGCAGGGAGAAGGTGTGCCACTTAAGACTTTCCACCACACATAATCCACATTTTATACGCGCAGCAAATGGTAAAAGAATCGCTACTGCACCAGGAGAAGGCACAGGCCGATGAAATTGAGAGATTAAACGGCCACGTTTCCGACCTCAAAAAGAAGCTGAAAGATTACGAAAAAGCAACCCAGAAATTGATGTGCGTGTGACTCTACTCTCACCACTCGCTCACTACCTCTCTGCCTTGGTCAATCTTTTCTCTTCTCTCCATCTGATGCCTTTCCGCTTTCTCTCACCCACACTCAGTGAGTCACAAGAACAGTACCGGCGGTCAGCAAAGAAAAGAAAACTAGAACTGAACGGACTGAAGGCGGATAAAATGAGCTTGAAGGTGACATGAGTGGTTGTGACGTTCAACTTCTTAATTATACTGCTGCCACTACAACTTTCACTCTTTCTCTATACTCTTGGTCCTTTTTTGTGCCCCCGCGCGCTCTCTCTCTTTCTCTGTCTCACTCTCTCTCTGTACCGCTTCTCTTCTCACTCCCATGCATCTATTATCGTTGTTTGTCCCCGCAGGCGACGTTGAAGGAAAGCGAAGTGTTGAATGCAAGGCTGAACGAGCGAGTAAATAATGCAGTGGGTCACTTGGAGACGATTCGACAGCAGGGAGCGAGTGAAGTGGCCACGCTGAAAAACGCACTACTGGTGAGTTCTCTCTCTCTCTCTCTCTCTCTCTCTCTACCCCGTATGCATTTGGATTGATGAAGCTGTTCTCATATTCATCAGGAAGCAAAGGCGGAAGCTGAGCTGATGAAACGGGAGAAGATTAGCGCTGTGGAGCAATGCAACGTTAGGTTAGATTGGAGTGATTTGTTTTCGTTCCTGTTTGATTTGATATGTTCACTGAATCATCTCTCTCTCTCTCTCTCTCTCTCTCTTTTTTTTTGCCTTCTCGCGCTCTCTTTTCTTCTCAGACTTGCAACAATGGAAAAGGACTTAAAAGCAAAGACGGTGCGTTTAAAGTCGTGCTGTGGGAGCTCGAGGATGTGTTTTGAGCATTTATGAAGAAGTAGTTGAATCTCATCTCCATCTCATCTTTCTTCTCCTCCTTCATTTCCAGGGCGAAGTAGTAGACATGAGGCGACAACATGAGATTTACCGACAAACCATTGCCTCACAGAAACTGAAACTCGAGAAGCTTGCCTCTGAAACCATCAATGCTCAGGTGAGTGTGGGTATGTGATGGGTGTGTGTGTGGGTGATGGAGAGTGTGATTCGAAGGAGAGTGCGAGGGCTTCAGGATTGGTGTTCGAGTACACCCTCGCTCACATGTATCACGTATCGCTTTCGCTCCCATACCCACAGTATATGACCCAAGAATTAGTGCAGAAACTAAAGTTGCTAGAAAGTACTTATCTCCGTCGCATTCTTGACCAAATGAATAATTACTTCATATGATCACCCACTTACTCTTTATTTCTGCATCTTTTGACACAATGTAAATTGCAGAAGATCACGTTTCTACCATACGATTAAAAGAAGATCGTGCAAGGGCTCGCCAGATGCTGATTTCTCAAGTAAGCTAACTTCTGTCTCAGAGATCGCAGCCATTCGCAGATCTTATTCCCTCTTTCCTTTCATTTCCTGTGGTCTCTGTATCATCATCATATAGTTTGTAGACGAAGAATCAAAGTTCACGAGGTTGGTATCGCCACTGATTATGTCCGTCTCTGTAACTCTTTGGATGTGCATCTTCTGACACCCTTTCCTCGTATTTCATTCACACCTTCTTCATTACAGTGCCTTAAAATCACACAATGCCGGAACCATTCGCCATCTCAAGGGAGAGAGCAGGATATCTTCTTCAATGTACAGAGTTGCGACGAAGAAGAGAAGTAGTGATGGGTAAGCTACGAGGAAAACGCAGCTCAGACTTGATTGCATCCGCTGTATGCACCCGTTGCATTAATGCCATCTCTCCATTTTTGAATCTCCATAGGAGAAGTCGACGACGAGAAGATGTATCAAAGCCGGAAAAGTCACGCAATCGGAAGACAAAGCGAGAAGGACGAGACAAGGAAGGCGAAGACAGAAGTAATGATGATGAGATATTTTTGGCTGCAGGAGACGATGAATTTCACCTGAGCTCCATCCTTCATGATGACGATGATGATGGCGACGACGATGCTCTTGATGTGGATGATTTAGCTTCGTGGCTGTCTGATAATGAGAAGGAAATCCAGCACAATCGCTATTAACTAGCAGAGGAGAATGATATGTTTGCTTGCGTGTGATGCACCACTACTTGTGTACGCGCAGATTTAGTCCCTTTGAAAACAATAGAGCCTCGCCAATCACTTACAAGTATGCAACTGTAAAGCAACGCTGAGAGTTGGACATAGCTGAAAGACGAGTCCGAGAGGAGGGGAAGAGACATAGTGTAAAGACTTGCGTTAAAAAAACGAATGCGGGAACATGAATTTAATGCTTCTCTCAGAGACGAGGTATACTTCAGGTCCCTTTACTCCTTGAGATATGGTATATACGGAAACACAAGCAACTTCGGATGAGTCATGAGGATGACTTCAAAGGATCCACGAGTTTGGGAGCTGGACTTTCGTAGGAATCTAACAGATCCTTAAATCGAAAGCCGTAAGATGCGTCGTGCACGCGAATCCCTGGCCACAGCAGCAGCAGTGTAGTAAAAACGTGAAAACTTGATGCAAGACTTGATGGTGAAGCAAACGAGGACGTAATGATCTAAAAGGAGCGCGAAAACCCATCTTTACCTTTCCAGCCGTCTTCGTTCTCCAAATTTCGCGGACTATCGTCAAGCAGCACCATTTCTTCTGGGGACACCCCGTAGTGCCGCGCGATTGCCTTCATATGAAACCTTTTCCCGCGGTGCTCATCTTGTCTCCCGTGGAGTCTGTAGTCATAACCAACCATAATTTCGAAACAAGGCAGAGCCTCTGGACAATGACGTTCGATCAAAGCTGTTGCTAAGTCTTCAGCACAGATGTGCGTGGAGCGAGAGTTCTCGTCCACGTCATATTCCAACTTATCGCTATTGGTAGCCACTGCGAGCATAAATTCACCACTATTAGAAGGAAAAATAGTTAATACTTGTGTTTACTTTGTCATTTTGAATGAAAATGTACAAACCTGGAAGCTAATTCCTTCGCAAGGTGGACGAAATCAACGGACACGTTATCCACATATTCATCCAGTTTAGAGAGAGGCTGCCCCGTCCCACAATGACTTGCGCTCATAGTATGATCCATATCAAACACTACGACCTTGATCTTCTGTGTTCGCAGCAATTCAAGGCATAAGGAGACCTCCTCTTTCACGGCTAACATTTTGACTACAACACGGTTTTTCACAATTCTTCAAGTTCAGTTGAAGAAAGAACGACACCATGAATTCAACCGGAAACGTCGCCCCTCACATTGTTCCACCTCCTGAGATAGAAGCTCCTGCTCCTGGTGCCATGGGTAATGGCTTGCCTGGGCAGCAGCAACAACAAGAATTGTTTTCAGACCCAACCAGGTTTGGAATTGTGTGTGTGATGAACTGGCAAATATAATTGCTAACTTGGGTCCAACGTGGATGTTTTTGCTCTATATTGTTTTAGATTGATGGAATCGTGTCTCACAAAGGCTGTTCTTGGAGCAGGGATGGGTGCAGTGGCAGGTTTCGGAATGGGTTTTGTTATGGGTTCGTTCGAAAGCATGCAGCCACCGCCAGTGATCTTACCGAACGGAAAACCTTATCCTAAACTTGGTACTATGGAAGAGGTATTATGTTTATTAAATTAAATTGGATGTGTTTGAGCTTGTTTAGGTAAAAATAATGATCATTCACACTTTCTCTCATTCTTTGCCCGATCTTGACCATCTTAGGTGAGGAGGGGTTTCCGTGCAACGATGCGCAAGAGTAAAGCATGGGGGAAGAATTTTGTTGGAATTACTGGTGAGTATAGATGTCTTCAACTCAAGCGTTTACTTTTTTAGATGTGTGTCGTGTTTATTGTAACTTCTAACTTTCTCTTACTACACACACTATTCCACATGCTGCAGCGGTATATTCTGGAACAGAATGTACGATTGAGAAGGTGCGAGCGAAGCACGATATGTACAATGGGGTGCTTGCTGGATGCGCAACAGGGGCGTACATGGCGGCTGGATCAGGTCCTCAAGCGATGGCATTCGGTTGCGCGGGGTTCGCTGCCTTCTCAGGTGCCATCGAGTACTTCATGGGTGGACACTAATCATGTCATGTAAACATGTTGTTGAATATACATAGTAAAATACACGTGCAAACAAAATTTAACCTCGTCTAGCTGTTTTTGCGCATTGAGTGGAACATTACACATCGTTGCATTTCTCGGATCAGTTGCTGTTTTCGATTGTAAAAAGGTCATATTTTTTATTGTATTGAACATTCTACTTCTCGTTTAAAGAGCTCCGACGGGATACGCCGCTGCTTGTGCTCATTTGAGTGGTAGCAGCAACGACTTGCTTGTTTTTGCTACCATTCATGCAGCACAGAGGACTTTCTGCCATGACTTCATCGATCGTCGGCTTTACCAAGAGGAGAAAGCTGATGAAGGGATATACACACAGTTGCAATATTTACAGCGTATAAGTGAAGTAAAACTACGATGAAGCGGAGGTATGTCGGACGAGGATCTTCTTGAATAGGAGGAAGGAGACAACAACAACGAGTGAGTGGGTGCAGAAAAATCGTACGCATAGAGTTGACCAAGCGTTCCTAGCTCCACCACAAGGACTCCAACCATGTAAATGTTCGCGAACCAGGAGTAGGAGAAGGATAGAACGATGAAGACGCAAAACCAAAACCCGCTAATTTCGCACGCTATTTTGATCATGCTAATCCTTTTGAGTCTCTGCCGGGCGAACGTGGAAAGCGCAACGTTAATTCCCAAATAGTAACCAATACAGCCATGACGATTCAAGTGGACAAAAGTAAGTTTTGATTGTAGAGAAGAAAAGCTAAAAAGTTCTCGTTGAGACAGTGCAGCTGACTTTAAACTTACATTGGCCGTCTTCGCAGCACTTGCACGCGCAGATGCAAACTTCGCCACCTCAGTCTGCAAATGTCTCAGCTGCAAAAACCAATAAGTCTCAAATCCTGGATGAGATATAGAATAATATAGACGACAGGTCATCATTACAAGTGGGAGCGATGGTGTACCATGCAAACACCAGCAGAGCACAACAGCTGGCTACTCAGAAACATCAAAAGTTCCTTCTCTGATTCAAGTCAGGATTGAAACTTCACTGCATTTACATAGTAAGCCGAATTTACCAGATAATAGTACAAATGGAGAGTAAAATAGAGATGCAACTACCACAGTAGAGTCTTTCAACTCGCCGTCACCACTCAGAACCATGACGGAGGCAACACCGAGGCCCATCAGCACGATCGTGGTGACTACCATCACGCTTTTGTAGAGGAAACAACAAGTCATCAGTCAGTTACACGGTCCAACGTTAATAACCAAAATATAGCCAGAGAGGAGGAGAAGTGGAGAGTGTTGAGAAGCACTGCACCGGCGTTCACGACATACGAACCTGCGGAGCTTCGAGTTCTGGTTAATCACCGTCTCCCGAAAGAAAGTCACCGCTGCGACCGATGTTACCGTGAACAAGTCGAAGAAAAGAATCATAGCTATATATCACAAGCATATGCAGAAAGTAGCGTCTGTCAGTCTGCGTAAAAATATTTCAGTAAGAAATCAAGTGGCGCGACAAACATCATTCCCTCGCCGCAGAAGATACTATTGTTTTGGCTCTCACCTAGCGCGTAAGTCTCAACGTCCTCGATCAACATCGCATAAATGACATACATATACGACATACACACGAAGCTACTACCCGTTGTGATGATAAATGGGACAAACAGTCGCTTCTGAGCGTCCATAACCAGCTTCTGCAGAAATCGAAATGAAATAAGCGAGCACACCAATCCAGTAACGCCGAAGATGGCCGCCATTGTAACTCTGGACGACGTGTGCAAGAAGTTGAAGCCATCATTGATGACAAGTTTAGACAGAAGGGCGATGCTCATGGTTGCACCACCGTGGAAGAAGTGAAGTTGAGTGAAGGTCGGAAGGAATGTCCGTAGTCGTCAGCAGCGTGTGATGTTTCAAACCAGGTGTTCCAATATGTTTCACTACAGAATCTCGGAACCCTCCTTCGTTTTAATCCCCGAACAAAAAGGGTAAATCTATCTAAAGGCGGTAGTCATGGAGCGGCGTGATGTATGCAATACTCACATCTATACCCCCTTGATTGTTGCCGTATCCATCCTCCTTCTTCGGGTATGCTTCACGACAGGAAGGGTGGCAATACGTTTGTGAACCTTCCATACGGTGGTCTCCAGCCTTTCGGTCAAGATATGACAACATGCAATGAAGTGTAAGTTAGAACTAGTTACATCCTCACACACACAAATCGCCCAGTTTTTCACGACTGCCTCCCACAACAATTCATGATCGAAACCGTTCTTTTCATTATTTAAAGCAGTATTTCCTCCATTTAGCATTCAATTCATGTAAAAAGTATCCAAATACCACCGCAATCCCCAGTAATAATTCCGTCACATGTTACACAAACACAAAATGCAAACTGCCCCAGCTATGGGATCAAACAAGTGGCTGACGATACGCAGTCATTTGGTTTGTACGGCAGTTGTAATGCCTCTTTCGCTTCTTATTTCTTGATCGAATCATTACCTGTAGTTGAAATATGGCCATATAATATCAATCCTTTCAAGGAATGATCGCCATTGATCGGGAAGCATGGTGTCGCAAGGAGAGCAAACTGACTCGAAAACGTGCTCCACACGCTGCGTATGAACGATATGCCACTACGAAAAACCATCTCAAGTGAACCACACTGAAACCAAAGATCCAATTATCACCATGTTTAAGCGTATTGCCCTCACTACTGCCTTCATCGTCTCCGTTGCCAATGCTCACACCATCATGACCCAGCCTCCGTCTCGGTAAGTTTTTATTCGCTGAAATCTGTGGCTAAGCTCCATTTCTAGTGGCACCAGTTTAATCTTATTTACTTTTTATTCGCATTACAGAGAGAATTCCGTTCACACTGGTGGAAACTGTGGTGGAAGCACCTCTATCCAAGCTACCTACGAACGTGGCCAAGTGATTCCTCACGAATGGGGTCGTAACAACCACCACTCAGGCTTCGTCCAAGTCTCTGTTCTTCCTATGAGTAACCCCAACGGTGATCCCAATGACCCTGCCAACATCATCAACGTCAACTGCTACAACAGTGGAAGCTGCACGTCTCCTTTCGGTGACAACTACGGAATTGGCGGAGACGGCACTGATTTCCAGCAGAACATGTGCAAGACCACGTTGAAGATTCCCGAGTATTTGGAAGACGGTGAATACGTTATGAAGTGGATCGTCTTTGGTAATGGAGACTCGTTTGGCCAGAAGTACATGTCTCACGGACTGTACTCCAACTGCCACAACTTCCGCGTCAGTGGTGGCCGCACCCTGATTGAAAAGGATGTCTCTGGCAACAAGCACATCAACTTTGACTTGAGAGACAATGCCATTGACATCACAAACCAAAGAACTGGATCCAACATTCCTCAGGGTCAGTGCATGTTCCATGGTGGAGCTGTGAATGCCAAGACTTGCCGCTTCCAGAACGGCAAGAACGAGGCTTTGTGCCAGGGTACCACTTCTGATCTTGCTCGCCGTGGTGGAGACTACTACGATTACATGGTTGGTGTCCCTGATTACCATCCTAAGTACGGCAAGATGTTGCTGCTGAAAGAAAACCAGAAGGTAGACGTCACTGATTCCAGAGCTCCTGATTTGGCCGCGCCTGTGACTCAGCCTCCTACCCCTGCTCCTACTGCCGCTCCCACCGTTGCGCCTTCTGCAGGTGCTCCCGTTGCTGCTGCTCCTGTTGATAATAATTTGGCTACCGATACTTCTGGTGATTCTGAAGCTGGTGCAATGAGCATTACTTTGGATCAGAATACCTTGACCATCATCGTTGGTGTCTTCGCAGTTGTTGCGTTGGTACTGGCTGTGGCATCGGTGCGCTCAAGCAACAAGACCTTGGCGAAGCTAGAACAAAACCTTGCTACTGCTCCTCGAGGAGGGGCAAGCTACGTGTAAGCGGCTCTTGGAGAGCTAGCTAGAAAAGAGTGACCCAATTTAATGGTCTCGGAAAGATCGACGGAGCTGCGACCACGCAGCATCTCTCTTCCCTGCTGATATTGAACGTCAGTTTCTTACAAATTATAATAACTTCCTTGTACGAAAGACGTTGAATATAATATCCAGAAGTCTATGTTTATATATTTTGCAAACAGCTCAGCACTCACGAATACTTGATTTTATACTTGCATGTGTGCTCTTACTCATGTTCGCACCGCTACTCTATCCGTTTTGAATTAGTGTTTACGTGTCACTGATGTCAGTCCCTTATCATCTGATATGACAGCTGTTTCAGTACCTCCAGCATCGGAAGGAACCGTTGTCACCAGTCCGACGCGCCTTTTCTTATTGCCCCCTTTGATCCAAAGCAAAGCTGCTTCAGGTAAGACTTCATTAATTGTTGGTTTTACCAGAAGAAGAAATCTAAAACATTGGCAGAGTACGTAAGGTGGGCAATATTTAGGAAGAATTGGTTTGATACAAGAAGCGTGGTGGAGGAGTACAGGAGTGTGTATATATAATCGAAAGAGATGACTCCTCAAGGCAGAACACGTACGCATACAGCTGCCCCAAAGTCCCCAGCTCAACCACAATGAGACCAACCATATAGGCAGTCGCAAACCATGTATATCCAAAAGAGAAGACGATGAACAAACAGAACGTAAAGCCGCTAATTTCACAGCAAATCTTGATCATACTGATTCGTTTGAGTCTCTACATCACATTATCGTTGCACATGGAGCGAGTGGAACATACGAGACAAGGCAACAAGACAAGGGGAGACGAAAGTGAGACCGCTTTTCATCAACAAAGCAGCAACAACCAACAAATTCGAGAGGAATTGCGTCAACATGTTTGTGCGTTATAAGTGTATGTGCGGTTAAGGCTGTCATCACATAAAAGAAGGCTAGACCACGTGGTCTCACCATCGCCGTGTCCGCCGCATTCGCTCGCTCCGAAGCAAACTTTGACACTTCAGTCTGAAGATATCTCAGCTGTAGAAACCAATACGTTTCAAAAGCTAACAGAATATACACATGGAAGGTACGGGTGTAAAGAAGAGTGCGAGGAGTGATGGATTTCGCCAAGAATTTATAGATGTAGACCAGCACTCTCAAGAGATTGATGGTCTCTCTAGCTAGACTACGAGAGTGCTGTCGGCAAGGAGAGAAACGACCAATGCATCAATGAGCGGCGAGCGACAATCATTACCCTACGAGTTACCTGACAAGACGACAAATGGGGAGTAGAAGAGAATAGAGACAACCATCGTTGATCCCTTCCACGGACTTCCACGCAGAATCACAACTGACGCAACACCAAGACAAACTAAAAGCATCATGGTCATCACCGATACACTGCAGATAGGCAAAATAATAATTAGTTCATTTAGTCCTCTGTTGCCGGACGGACAGAGAAGGGCACAAGAGTTGTTGTTCACCCATGTGTGTTCACAACCATTCCTACTAGTAGTAAGCACCCACCCACTCACGTTCGAAGTCGGGAAACCCGGTTGACGACCGTCTCACGAAAGAATGTAATCGCTGCAACAGACGTGACGGTAAATAAGTCGAAGAAAAGTATCATTGCTGTCGGAGTATACGCACAAAGTCTTTCGTTAGATGGTAAGATGTTAAAACGTAGCACTTCAAACGCAAAACAGTGAATTATATATAGAGTATTGCTTCGTACCCAGGGCATAAAGCTCCACATTCTCAGTCCATTGCGCGTAAATTACAAAGATATATGAAATGCATACACAACCACTTCCACATGTGATCAGAAATGGTACAAGTAGACGTTTCTGTGAGTCCTTAGTAAGCTTGCAAAGAAACCGATATGACACGGAAAAGCAAAATGTGGCGGTGAAGCCGAAAACGGCCGCTATTGAGGCTCTTGATGTCCAATAAAGGGAATTTAGATCATCGTTGACCACCAGCTTGGACAAAATGGTCATGGACATGATGAAAAGAGGCAAGAGAGATGCTTATCTCGGTTTCGTAAGCGGTTTCATATCTGGGGTAGTGAGCAATTATAGTGCAGAAACATTTCGACGGTATTAACTTACCATGTCTGTCGCTATTATGGACAGCTTAGTCAACAACAATGATCTAAACAGTCTATACTGGTGGTCAAGGTCTATTACAGCAACGACATTTAGCATCACAGCCCTCATTTGCAGCGTAATTTCAGTTCGTTTAGGAAATAAAATGTGGACAAATAATTCACGGAGTAAACGACTATTGGTGCCATTTTGCGTCACTTCGGGCAGTGCGGGAGTGTCATTAGCATATATATTTGTAGTTTATGCTCAATTTTTCCATGATGTTCAGCTATATGCGCTAGGTACGTCGTTTAGTACTTAAAGTAACTACTTGAGGCTATTGCAATCTGTTTTCTATATTTAACGCTCCGCCGACTGTTTCCCTCTTTAAATCCCTAGCAATGATACTCTTCTTTGATTTATTTACAATAACGTCAGTCGCAGCGGTGACATTCTTTCGTGAAACGGTGGTCAACCGAGTCTCTACTCTTCGCAAGTAGGTGAAGGCAGCAGGGTTCGGTTAGTTCGGGACGTCTTGTCTCACCTTACACCCCTTTAATTCTCGTTCTCCGAACGTTGCATCTCTTCAGAGTTGCGAAGTGGACCATGAGCCTTTTGCTTCTCCTTGGCATTGCCTCCATCGTGATCATGCTTGGCAGTAGTACGCTCAAAAAATCCACACCCGTCGTGTCCACTTTGTTCTACTCCCCCTTCGTAATATTATCAGGTGCGTATCGATAAAACTGTGTGGTTCATGCACAAAACTAATCAATATAGCTGCAGCTTTCGCTAGAAATGTCGCCAGAAATGTGGTATAGTCGCTTTCTTGACCTACAACCTTCTTCTTTTTTGTGTTACCACCCAACGACTCCGTAGGATTCGAAAGCTACTGGTTTTTCCAGCTCCGGAATCTTCGTACTGAGGTGACAAGATTTGCCTCCGAGCGTGCTTCTGCTATGAGCACAGCAACGGTAAGGGTGTGGATCTCTTTATTTTGAGAACAATCCCAGTGCAGTTCATCACCACATAAATATTCCATTCTCACCTTGCTGATTCAACATGCTCGCAGAGACTCAAAAAGATAAGCACCATCAAGATTTGCTGCGAAATTTGTGGATCGTCGTTTTGTGTATTCATTGTATTTTCGTACAGCTATTCCTGGTTCGCAAGCGCGTACGCAGTTGGTCTCATCGTTGTTGAACTGGGAACTTTTGGGCAGATCTACGCGTACGTGACACACAGGAACCACAAATGTGCAAACTGAAAGCTTCAACTTGTAGATTGGATTTCTCATATTCTAGTCGTCTCCTTCTTTTTCTTCCTAGGTTTCTCCTGCTTGTTGAACCAACCATTAGTGAGGTGATGTTTACTAACGCAGTGGCTCCGTCCACCAAGTTTTCTTCTGGAAGGGGAAAGGGCAACAGCGCTGCTAGAAGTGGGAAGAACAAGAGTAGGAAAGTTCGTGGAGCAATTTTAAGTGAGGGTGGCTCTGTCGATAGAAGCGGTAATGTGAGAATTCTGCCTTCTCCGGGTGGGGTCACTCTAGATCCATGAAGTCTGCAGAGGACAACATGTCCAAGCAGAGGTAGTGGTGCAAAGGCAGCCTGCTCGACAACGACCTTGACCTTTTAATGTATGAATATGTAAATGTATGTATATGTATCGTGTATAAGCATGTAATAAAGCTAAACTATTTCGGTGGTTTTCAACTGAATTTTCCATGTGTTGCTGTCAAGGTTGTTCTCCCTCGACGCTTCCTCCATCATCTTCCTTCTTCTTACGCAGGAGGCGTCATCATATGATTACCTGCAAGCATAAGACACGGTAAATCGGATCCAACGGTGACGTATTTGCCATCCGTGGCTCTAGTGGGAAAGTACCGCTTTCTCCCATCTTCAGTAGAGATGTGGTCGAAGATAGACAGAGCTTTTGAGACTACCAACTGTACCATCTCTTCCGGTGTCATGCCGAAGACCCAAGCCTCTCCAATCGCCTTCATCTTTATCTTCATCACATCTACTGCTTCATTCGTGGCATAGTCGAAGGCAATGACCGCTGGGGAGGTGAACGACGTGGCCACTACCTCTAGTGTTGCTTCAACGACTTCCTGGTCTGGGTTAAGTAGTTTGTGACTCCTTCCCAAATGATTACCGTCGGAATCTCCGTAGAAAAGCCGTTATTTGTCAAGACATCTAGCCATTCTGAAAAAAGGTACGAATAGATGAGGTGAAGACAGTGGTGAGGGAGAGCGAAAACAACAACTTTTTCCGCAGTGGTTTCGTAGCGTAATCCTCACTTACCTTGCTCCATAAAATTGCACTCCACAAACTTCACATCGGTTACTCGCGGGAATTCAAATCCAGTTTTTTTCATAATATTGCATTTCCGTCTCTGTGTGCCCGGGGCGTCCA
>JACKZZ010010495.1_pt1 | contig 13081 bp, 6 predicted proteins | sample 8027871 | NCBI WGS metagenome assembly JACKZZ01 (sample SAMN15724774, study PRJNA655200) | protist metagenome | isolation source: fluorescence activated cell sorting (FACS) single amplified genomes of... | place: USA: West Boothbay Harbor, Gulf of Maine | collected 2000-07-19
CATTAAATACTAAAAAAGCAAACGTAGTAATTAATGCAAAGGGTGTTAAAATGGAGAAAAAAAGTAGCGCATCCAAAATTAGCAAAATTAGTAGCGTGAAAAAGAAAGAAACAAAAAAATCTGAGAAAGGTGGTAGTGCCTTATCCATCAAAGACATAGATTTAGGTTTGGAAAAAATAAATTTCGACAAAGAAATCATTGCTGAAGCGATGAAAGCAATAAACATAAGTCTTAAATCTTACGAGCGATTGCAAATAGCACACATTAAACGGCACACCATTGAACACGCAAAGGATAACAAAATGGATTTTGGAACTTTTGAAAATCGTATATTTTCAAATTTTGAATTTGATCATTTCGCGAAAGGTTATAATATGACTATTAATGAGGATATATTTCTACCAAAAATATCATTACTGGGTCAAGACTATAGTGTTCGAAAATTAGAAATTAGATCTGGTGTATTAAGCAACAAACAGAAATTTTTGTTAGGGGTAGAAGGTTCTAAATTTAGTGATGAAGTGAAATCAAATGTTATGAAATATAAGGGCGCTTTTGAACACGATGAGAAATCAAAAGCAACATTATTTAGCAAGAAAAGTGGAAACACTGTTAAGCGTTTTAAATATTATTTCATGGAACCAGTTTCGATGAATTTACAAATATTGTTAGATCAAAAGTTCGTACAAGGGTTACCATATGGCTATGCAGTTTCCATCAGTAAACAAATATTACAAGTGTTTCAAGTATCTCAATCCAGAGGTTATAGCTTGACTGGATTAACATTACGAGACATTTATCTAGTAAAAGACAAGAGCAATGATTATAATCAAGTTAAAATTTTTAATTTCAATCATTTTAAAGGGTTGCCATGTGAAGTAATACGGGAGCAGTCCCGTTTTGAAGATATTTGTACTTGTCCCAAAGAATTGCTAGAGCAGGCGTTTCTACACTACGATATTGAGACTTTAACTGTTTCCCCAGAAATGGAGTTTTGGACATACGGTGTTATATTATTTAGATTATTGACGGGAGGGTATCCGTATCCGAATGTAACGGATCCTTTATCACCATCGGAATTATGTAATAAATTAATTCATCAGTCGTACAATCCATCTGTACACATAAATCAATCAAACATTGATCACCCTCCAGCAAATTTTTTATTGCGCAAATTACTTGGTCAAGATCCGTTAAATTTGGATATTAACATACTGTTAAAAGATGACTTTTTCGATCCTAATTCAACTGTCAAGTATCAAGATTACTAACAGTTATTATGCATGTGGGGAGAAATTAATTTATACTCGTACACGTTATTAATTATTAATTAAATATATATAAATATATTGAACGAGAGAATGAATATCACTTATATATACGAGTATATATTATTTACAGGGAGTAAAATTTTATTAAATAAATGAGTAAGAATTAAATTATATATTGTAACTTAAAATTTTATTAAATAAATGAGTAAGAATTAATTATATTGATACACTGTGGTTTAAAGTTTACTACACTACCTCTCCCTTTTTACCTTCGGTTCCTTCTTTACCTTCAGTTATCTCTTCTCCTATTTTTTGTTCAACATCTTCCACCATTTCCTTTATAGCGCCACTTGCTGCATTTACAAACCGTCGCTCCTCCAATTCAACTTGTTGTTGTATTGCTTGACGATCAACTTCAGGCATTAAAAAGGATGCGACTAAATCTTTTACAACTTCACCATTTTCATTCACTGCACCTTCTACATTATCAATTGTTGGGTTTAATACTCCTTGTTGTATACCAATCTCAAGCTCTGCTTTTTCGCTTGCAACTTGGTCTACAGTCTCGTCGATTGTTTCATCAACATAAGTTTCGGCCGAGCCTTGATGCAAACGTACCATATCATTAAATACCTTATCCTCACGTTGCCTTACATCTAACTCTGCCTGCCTTCTCCCACCTTCCTCTGCTTGACGTCTTCTCCTTGTCCTTTCAGCGTTACTGACTAAATCCGATATACGTGATTCTTCTCGATTACGGACCAGTTCCTTTGCTAAATAATCAACCGTTGCGCTGATAACTTCCCCTTGTACACTGTCTTGTGTACTCTGATTTAACTGAGCCATCATTGCTTCTGCTTTTTGTGCTGCTAATTGCTCATTTGCAACCCGCGCCTCATCAGTTTCATCTACTCGCAATTCACGAATAAGGGCAATTCTACGTTCTTTACCTTCAAACATAAAATTTTGTACTGCACGGCCCCGAATAAGCCTCTGTAATAACAATACAGCGTTGTGCCATTCGTCCTCCCCTTCCCTAGCTCTCGGTATACTTGGAGTTGGGGGCCTTTCTGCTTTTTTCGCTTTCTTCCTCCAGCTAGGTTGTAGGCGTTCTCTTTCTGGTGCGCGTCCCATGGTACCATTTTTAATTATGTTGTCCATATTTTCTAAATGTTTCACAACCGTCATTTCTTTACGTGCATCTACCGCGCGCATTTTCTTCTTGCCCGGGACCTGTATTTTAGCTTCGAGTAAAGATGGATTGATACTTTGTTCTAATGCATCTAATCCTTCTAAATCAGCATATTCCATTGTTTCGGATTCAAACTGCTTTATTATCGGATTATGGTCAAACGATGCGGCGCCATCACGTAATACCGGAGCATATACGCTGGAGCCAAAATCATGATATTCACTTATAATATCACGCCTTTCAACTTTTGGCTCGGCCTTTTGCCTTGCTTTACCTAATTTTCTTAATGCTTTGATTCTTAAACGTTGAATTTCGGCAACCGCTCGTTCTTTCTCTTCAAGCCTACGCTGTCGTAATGCCTCGATACGTTGTTCAGATAAAAATTCCGTCTCTTTTTCTCGTTCTTCTACAGCTTGCTGCAATAAAGCAAGTCGTTCACCTTGAATTCTATCAATTTCAGCTTCCCGTGCTTTCCACTCACGCATTTCTTGACCCTCCATGAGTTCACGTCTTAAGTTGTAAGACGCTTCATCAGTTGTAGGAGGTAAATCCTTGTTAAATTTTCTTTTTGCACGTGCACGCTCAATCATTTCGACCTCTGCTGCTGAAACTGGCAAACCTTTGCCACCAGCTTTTAAAGCTGCTAGTGACAATACTTCTGGTTCCTCGCCAGGCCTTACAATGTAGTCAGGGGTGTATGGGTCTGTTTGTACATCCGAATCACGATACTTTGTCTGAACGCCTTGGTCTCTTTTGCGATCCAAACGTGGAGGTTCTGGCGCATCCAATGGGTTATTATTGTTGTTGTTATTATTATTGTTAATTGCTTGTACCGGTGCAGACGCCGTAGGTGCTAACATGACTTCTGGAGGTACTGCATGTAAAAATGGTACTATCGGACGTTTAAAAAATTTATGCCTTACATTGCCAGACACAGCATTTGGATTTGACTCTGCCATACGATACAAAGCACGTGCACGTGTGCCTTGGCGTGGCATGCGCCTCGTCGTCGTGGTGTATGTAGGATCATATACCGAATCATATGGTCTTGATTCCATTTTTATATCTTGTGTATTTTGATAATATAATTTTCAGACTCTTTCGTTTGTGAGTTAGAATGTGTACAGCGTGTGAAATGTATAGCCAAAAAGAAATGAAAAAGAAACGAATAAAATCAATCAAAATTCAATTGCTATTAGGACTAAGCAAATTTTATTGACAGGACCTTCTGATTTGAAGTGTATTATATAACAACCGAACCGGTCGGCAGCGGTGTACGTGCATGAAATAAATAATAAATTAATAATACTACTATTATTTTGCATTGTATTCAATTACGTAGACATTAACTTTCTATATAATAATAGGTATAGTATAATACTGTTAAACCATCTAACGAATAAAACGGTTGTCCACGGGCGGGGTGAGTATACTACATATATACTATCAGTATTCTATGAGTTGTACTATAAGTTGTAGTAGTCTGTAGTCCCCGATACTAACTATAAATATCATATACACTACCTACACACACCCTACGTATTCATAGGACGAATCGTCCCTTTTCGGTACACGACAACCGTAGGGATTTCAAAAAGATGTTAAGTTTTTACTAGATAGAATTAAGAGAGTTTGGTGTTGTATCACCAGCGGGATGTTAGTATACTACGTACTATATTAAAAGAAGTCCCAATCATCATTACTATATTGGTTTCTTGCTTTTATTTTTTTTTTATTTCATTTTATTTTTATTTATTATAATAACAACAACAGCACAACACGACGATAACGACGACGAAAAAAAAAATAATAAAATAATAATAAAAAAAAATAATAATAAATATTATAATAATAATAATAATAATAATAAAAATTGAAATATTCAAGAGCTAGAATTACTTTTTTATCATACATATAATATATATAATAATAATATATTATCGATGTTGTGTGCAATAATTAATTAAAATTTGTGTTGCTGTTGTTGTTCTTGTGTGACGTTGTTCATTTTCTTGTATCGATCGCATAGCTGTTACGTTTACTTTGTGTTCTGTGGAATTCCACCATATAGATACACACACATATGTATGCGTTGCATTTTAAAAAAAGAAATGGCACGTATAAATGTTGAAAGATTAATATTTTTAGCTTCCTTTATTATTAACATCCAGCTTTGTTGTATTTTTGGCGCTTCAAGTGATGTAGATATTATTAACAACAACGTTAAAAACATTGATGATAGTGGCAACATTATAAATATAGAAACAGCACCTGGTAACATTGTTACGTCTTCCGCGACTGAAAATGTACATTCACATAACAATAATAATGATGATAAAGTGGAAGAAACACTCTACCGTAAAGAAGATCATATGAATCATGTAGACGAAGATAATATCATTGAGAATAGAAATAATATTGATACTAGTGATATTATTCAAGAGAGTATTGATGGAATTGGTTCACTCATATTACCGACAGAAGACTCGACCCATAATATAGATACCCCAGCTGACGAAGTAACAACATTAAACGTAGGCAATATTTTCCCGGAAATTAATAATGAAGAAAATAATTCAAACGAAGAACATAATAACGAACGGGGTATAAAGGAGAAAGATTATGGTGGGGAAATTACAGAACACACTGCTAGAGAGAAAATCAAGGATAATGAATCTACTACTACTATGGCTGATAAGCCAGAATCTTCGTTGTCTGCGGGTGAAGATAAATCACAAGGCGTAAAAGATGATGGTGAAGATGGGATATTGATAGAGGTAGATGTGGTAGATCAACATGAAGCATCATTAGGTAAAGAAGAGACGGAAGAAATTGACGAGTTGACAGAGCAAGAACCCATTTTTATACCTGACGATGACGAATTAGTTGATGATAATTTATTTAGGGATATTATTCAAGATGAAAAAATAGATCAAATGAATCAGAATGGGAATGACATATCGATCAATGACAATAGCGAAACAACTAACACAGTAAAACCCAATAATGTTGATAATCAAGGCACAACAGCAACAATTATATCCCCTCAAACTCGTGAGTATGATAATCGCCCGACCGAAGAAGAAATGATTACCTACAGTCTTTTTCAATTATATTCATACATATTAGCTATTTTTTTGTTTATTTTATGTTTTTTAATATGGATAATGTGGCTAAGATATAACGATGTCATTTCTGCTGTTCATGGTTCGAAAGGTGCATTGTTTTTTGAAACGCCCCCTAATGTCCGTGTAACAGAAAATTGGACCGGCTTGCCTGGTGCACACTGTAGACCAAGTAAAGAACATTTTCAAAAGAAGAATAAAGATAATAAGAAAAAGAATTTTATGATTATCAATTCTATTGATAAAAAAAATAATAATGTTAATAATAGTAACAGTAACGTGCATGTGATACCAATAATAGCATCATTTGATGGTGCACCCACGAATGAAAAGAAGAAGAAGAAGAAGAAGAAGAAGACAGGCAACAAATAAGCATCTAGTAGTGCAATAGTATTCGTAAGTTAGTAAGAGCATATTATGATAATATATTTTTAAATTAATGAGTATAAGATACTATTATATTACGCGTATATTAAAATATGGGTAAGATAAAAATGAATATAAACTTTAAAATATATTTGATTACACAGAGCATAGACATAATTAAACATTGTACTCCATTTTAAGCCTTACATCAATTATTACCGCTTTCCTTTTTTCTTATCTAGTGTAATAACATCTTCGACCTTTTTTCCTATGGTACCTGATTTTAAATGATAGAAATACTTCTTTAAGCGGTCTAGAAATGGGACATGTGGATTTGGGTATTCATAACAACATAAGGCAAGCACACCTTCTTCGAACTCTCCATATATCATTTCTCCCTCCTCCTCTTCATCATCAGATCCATCATTTACTTGTACACGCGCAAATAAAGCTTCCAAATCACCGTTAGATAAACGCCCACGCATTAAATTCATTGATTTTGCATAAATAACGAATTCTTTTACACTCATGGTAGATGATGCATTTGATGACTGTTGAGACGAGTCGTTATCAGCAGCTTTTCTAAAAGTTTTTTTTAACCATCCACGATATGAACGAACGACTGCCATGATTTTAGGATCTTTCACCATACCTTTAAAGGTATCTAAATCGACTTTCTCTCCGTATGGAATTATATGCTCATCAATAATTTTGAATATACAGGCGTATAAAGTTGTTTCTTCTTTAAATCGCATTGAAGCCAACGTTACAACCCCCTGTAAAAATTCATGCGTATCCATTTCCTTATCAACCCCATCAACATCATCACTATTTAAATTTATGGATATGAACATGCGCGAAGCAGCATTCGAATTTACTTTTTTATCAAATATCTTGATGTCTTTACAAAATTTAATAAATTCAGAGCAGCTTATACCACCGTCAGTACCTGCATACATTTTAAAAGTATCTTTAATATCATACACGTGTTCACGTAAATACTCCGAAATACGATCACCCTCTTCTTCAACTGAATTGTCTAAAACATTCTTATTATGTTTCTTTGCATGCATGTTTATTAAAGTGTATAATCGTTCTCGTGCAATATGTGCAAAGCGTCGCTCATCAATATGACGTTTTTCCAATAAATCATCTTCATCATCTCTCGCCTTTTCGTCCTTATTTTCTGTTTTTTCATGAAGGGAAATGTGTCCTTTAAAATGTGCTATTGATGTCGACAATTGGATCCACGTTTTATGTTCTAGACTTCTTCCAGCTGATTTTAGTGAGTTCCAATCTTCCTCACTATCGATAATTGTTCCTTCCAATTTAATAAAGTTATTTGTAAAGTTTTTCTCTAACCCCGCTATATTCTTCCATTGATTTGCAATGTTATTCTTTTTCTTCAATTTTCCCGTCCCTATTTGTACCTTACTCTCATCTACTACCTCTGCCGTCGGCATAAAGGCTGTTAATGTAGCCAGCTCGTTTTTTAAATTTGAAATGTTTCTCTCTAACTCGGTGCCTTCTTCTATTTCTACCACTGGAGGATATCCTGGCATAGCAAATAGTAAGTTAAGTACTTTGTTGCCACCACCAACAGTAGAGGACTGTTGATTTGATAACCATACTTCCGCATTTTTTAAACGTAAAACACGGGAGCAAATGGGATATGAATTGTGATCATGTTTTATTATATCAACGTAGCCTGCTATTTGAAATATTGGAAGGATATTTTTCACATAAACATTTTCTAGTGGTGGTGCAATCATTTCAATTCCACCGAGATACGCTTCCCTTAACCTTTTTGTATACACTTTATCTATTAAATAATTAAAATATGCCACAGTTAATTCATTCCACATTGCGGCGTATTGTATCCAGAAATTTTCTCGTTTTCTCATAGCATCCCAATCATCCTTAATTTGCTCCAACAGTAATATAAGTTTATATTTTTTTTCTTTTGTTTTTGCTACTTGCTTCTCTAAATCCTGCACTTCAACTTTTGATGTGTGCACATATTCGTTTAACAACTTATTTGAATGTAATGTTTCGTGGTATAATTTCCAGGTCATTATAGCATTTGTGTCATGGCGATTGTGAATGTATTTTGTGTGGTGGGTATGCCATCTATTGAAGTACCACCAGAGATGATCAAGTCGTCTATCGTGATGATCATGCCTCAAAATATAACTAATGCGTCTTAAATTTTTTTGCATTAACTGGTGGTATTTACGCCATTTTAACATAGACATTCCTAGAATACCTTTGGACCATATATTTACTATGCTATCAAACATTACATTTGTCCGTATTTTTTCTTTCCTTGCCTCTTCTTCCCATTCTTCGATCTCTACAAATTTACTTCCTAATTCTTCAATGGAACGTTCTAAATAATGTAAATATTCTTGGTGCGTTAAACCATCAAAAAATGATGTTGGGAGCGGTGTATTTATGAAAGAATAATTTGCAAAACAGCACTCTGATAACTTATCGAGTAAAAAAGTTAATATCATTCTGTAGGTACCAAATTCTTCTGACGCAGTTGCAAATATACTAAAAGCTGCGCGAGTTAAAAATGGATTTGGTCGACCCAGCGTTGCAGTAGCTGTTACAGCTTCTCTCCATTTAACTTGACCAAATACAAAGTAAGATGAAAAATACTTATTCTCACTAACTAAAGAATTAGCCCAGTCTTGCATTATCAATTTTGTGATATTAATCCCTGCATGAGCCATAGCATGCATATCTTCCTTAGAAAATGTCAAAATAGACGATACTTCAATTTTTGATCTAATAATTTTATTATTGTTGCTGTTTTCGTTGGCTTTGGGCAGTATTGGCGGTGTGGATAATCTTTTTTTGGTATATTCATTAGTATATTTTATCCATCCACCATTTTTTTTCTCACCATAACGTAAATTACTTGGACTTTCGGGAATTGGTCTCTGACATCTTTTAATTATTGTCTTTTTTGGTTTGTTCCAATGTAAATACGTTCTTTCGGGAATGAGTATACTATTGCTACGTTTGTTGTCACTGATATTTAATGCATAATTAACTTGGTTTTTAAAGTCGCAAGGAACTAAATTTCTTGATTTGACCAAAGGGGATGCGGTACTACTTGAACTAATACCGTGAGAGGTGTCAACGAATCTTCCAAACTGCTCGCTGTCGCTGTCTTCCGTCGACGTTGGAGGACTGGGGAAGATATAGTCTAGCTTCATGTTATTTTTAGCTTCATTGTCGGAACTCATCACTATTAAATACGTATGTTTAGAATCATGTGATGTGGCATAAGCGCGACAAAATGTGTATCATACGAGTGCGGCGATTACAGAGTCCTTGTGTGATATACTGTAACAATAATAATATAAAAATAATAAATAATAAAAAAATAATTAGTAATAATAATAAAAAAAATGGTGGAAATAAATAAACACAACAGTGTAAGTGGTAATCTAAATCATTACTGTATAATTATTCCGTGCACCAATTATTACTTCACTTGGGTATAACGTCTATCTATACACATAATATGTTAGAGACAGCGTTTCTCGCAAGTAGATTGTCTGTTTGGCCATTAGCGGGGAAATACCATAACGAAAATAGCAGGCACACACCACTAAAATTGCTAAAAAGACGCATTTTGCCCCTCACTACTATGGAAAAAAAAACACTAATACCAAAAATGGTCAATAGTATACCGTAATAAGTACTAAATATTACCACGCAGCGCCCTGTCTCTATGTAGACTGGTTGTTTCCGTAATACTCTCGCACGTTTTCTCGCCCGAAGGACCCTTTTTGGTATTGTTATGTTACTTGTGCAAGTTATAGTAATGCGTAGAATATTAATAAATCGCGTCGTCATCGGCCTCATTTATTCAGCGCAACCCATTTTTTTACAACGAAGGACAACTGGACAAGGAGGTTCACCAACGTAATTTCAATAATACGTCGTAAATGAAATAAAACAAATATACTACTACTGTGTATAAAATATTAGTTCATATTATTATTGAATATTAAAATAAAATAATATAATAATAGATAGCACTAATAATAATAAAATAATAATAATAGGACGGATCTCATTATTATTATTTCGTTATTATTTATTACTTTAAATATTTGTTGTACGCCACCGCACTTGTCATACAATCACCCTCTTCGTTATATTTTCCAGCATATACATAAATTATCTACTCCTTGTTGTCCAAACATTGTGCATCAACTATAAGAACTTTAATTACAAGATGCTTGCAAGTCGTTACTGTAAACCAACAGCACGATTGCTGCTATTTAAACTCAACAGGGGACATTTTGCAACTAGTAAAAAAATCATAACCCCGCGTGCACCTTCACTGGAACACAAATACGATATGGATATGTACACTGGTCCAAAGACAGAAAATGCAAATAAGTCTCCTATTCGTCAAAATAGTACATCCTGTGACGAAAAAATTATTAGTAATTATAAAGCAGAAAGCGTATTTCGTAGCGCTCAAAAAAACACAGAGAAATTTAGTTTTAACAACCCGTACTTAAGTGTTCCGTAAATTTTATATAAAATGTGTTTTAAAAAGGGTATATTTAAGTGCCTACAACAAAAATTGTGTTTACATTGTAATACAGGCCTACATGTAGATACATAAGTATATATATATAACGAAACATATTTTTTATATATATTATATATCATATACTAATATATCATCATATTGGTAAGTTACTTATATATAATATATATAGTATTTTTGTAATTAACTTTTTATACGAGTATTTTATTTTTAATATTAAAAAACTCCTCCTTTTAATATATGCATATCATAATATTTTATAAAATAATACTTTACTTGGTACAAAAATATGATATCATATATGATATGATATATATATATATATATATATTATTCTCCTCCATATAATGTTACAAAAATAAGATATCTTAAATATGATACCAAGGTATGGAATATATATTTTACTCTAGTATTTACAGGGAGTAAAATTTTATTTAAATAAATGAGTAAGAATTTAATTATATATTTTACTCTCCTCCTATTTTTACACCATCAAAATTTCCACAGAATAGTCTGGTACAACAGCCGCTGGTAACTTTGCTCCATCTACAACCTTCTTAAATTGTGTTAATTGCACTTTTAATTCTTCTGCAATTTTACATGATTCCAAGTAATGATCAACTAGTGCCTTTACACTAGTCATGACGTTAAATAAATCCCCATCAGTTGTAACACTCCGCATGATTACACCATTAAAATGAGCATCTAATACCATCGAGCACCATGCAACAACCCGTGGCAGTACTTTATCTTCACGACGAATAGATGTATCAACACTTGCATCACCATCCACGCTCAATTCATCATCACTGTTACTATTGTTGTTGCCATTCTCTTGATTACCACCAAGTAATTCAAATTTCAATGCTCGCCTTAAATACAACAAAACAACTTTTACTTCAGGATTTGTTAGTTCACGTAAGGAACGGCTCATAAATAATCCATTAAAAGGTGCCCGGAGCAACGATTTCATAACTTTGGTAAATGATTCATAATCACTTAAATGGCGTATAGTAAATTGCAGAATGGCAACTAACATTGTTTCGGAAATATCACGTACATTATCTAGTATATGGCATATAAAGCTTGAGTCAGCAATATAAATGGATGGTTTCGGGTTTGTCGTTGCTATTGCAACTTTTCTTTTTTTTCGTTTACTAATATTACTACTGTTATTGTTACTATTTCCTTTTTTCGCTTTTAATATCGATGGGATCATCATAGGAACCGATCTTGCAGATATAGAACATGTAATTATTAAATGCAATAAACCATCCCAACACTTACGCTCTACGCATGCATTTACTACAAGGTATATGAAACGGTCACCAAGCAACAATTTACCTCCGCATTTAAGTTTCGTATTACTAGTTACCTCGTTTCTCCTACGATTTTCTTCTTCAATATACTCAATCAGTGAATTTTCAAAATCTTTTTTACTTTTTTTATTCAATATACCGGATATCGATTTAGTTTCCACTCGACTATCGACAGCTGCAGACCCTACTTCAACATCCCAAAATTTACTATCTGCCTTACCAGTCTTGATGTTTTGCCATTCAGGCACGATTACTATACCGCGTGCTTGCCATGATAATGATGATGACAGCATATCTTTGTTTGATGATATCATATTGTATCCACGCCGTTTCCCGACGACACTTGCTAATGATGATACATGCAATGCCACTGCAATGACATATACAGCAGATTTTAAAACTATTAATATACTCTTTTTATCATTTGATATGCAGCAAGAAATTATTTTGGTATCTAATTTTTTTATTGATTTATTATGATTTGGTAAATATATTGTACGTATTGGCACATTATACACCGTGTCCCACCCTGTGCACAATATAGTGTTGTCATCGTCAACTGATAGTTCAACTGATCGAACTGAGGATATTGCTAAGTTTATTGTATTTGAGGTATTGTTTTCACTTTCATTCATACCATCAAAAACATTTTTAAATTTATTCAAATTCAATTTCCCTGTTTCATCGTCTTCTCTCCAAGCAACAACTGTATCATTTTGTCTACGGGCAACAATCCACCGTACACGACCTTCTGTTACCATTTTTGCACCACCAACAAACGCTTCTTTCTTATCTGGTCTAAAGGTCCATGCCCTTAGAATGTTGCCATGGTCACGGTGACACAAGCGTACAGAGTATGAGTCCGTTATTAATATTTGACCACGCGTCGAGGTCCAACTTGCACCAACTATCGGAGCAACTTTAAGTTCTTTTTTCGTCTTAATTGAGTGGACTAAAGTTGGGGCACCGAAGTCCATTTCTATCTAATTTTTTTCTGTTCAACGTGTTACAACTGCAAAAAGATATATGCAACCACAAAAATGAAAAGATACTAATTATTTAGCGATCAATTGCGTGCTCTTCTTCGAAATTTACTGTTTTCGCTGTCTATTATACATAAACTATGCTGGCTTTATTTGTATATTGTTGTGTACTTTACAAGTTGGTGAATGTGTTTCTTCTCACTTCAGTTACAGTAACATTTAGTTGACTGATGTATGAATGAA
>JACKZZ010019021.1_pt1 | contig 13081 bp, 10 predicted proteins | sample 8027871 | NCBI WGS metagenome assembly JACKZZ01 (sample SAMN15724774, study PRJNA655200) | protist metagenome | isolation source: fluorescence activated cell sorting (FACS) single amplified genomes of... | place: USA: West Boothbay Harbor, Gulf of Maine | collected 2000-07-19
ACAATGGGAACAATTTCTTAATCATATACCCTCGTCGTCGTCCTGCAGAGTTGAATTTTTTATCTTTTACCACCCCTACCATGAATGAAAGAGTGTGTGGGTCTCTCTTCTCCATTTGTGGGTCAGACTTTCGCGTGGGAAACAGACATGGCACAACCCATTGAATATTTTTTGTACTCAGTACGTATTTAGTGACGTTTAGTGACAGAGGCGCGTCGCCCTTCCCCACTCCTCCCACGCCTGCCCATTCCCCACTCCTTCCCACCTGTCTCCCTGCTCCCTCGCCCTAATCCACCCTTTTCTCGACCACCTTGCCTGGTCAGGTGGACGGAAAAATGGGGAAGATCGATACTGATCGATACCGATCGAAGGGAGATCGTCATCCTCCTGTTTTGAACCTTCCCATGGAAACAGACATGGCACTATCCCTTATTTACGCACCATGAATTTCCGGTATGCTCATGGTACAGCTCTCTCCACAAAGAGCCAAGAATCGTAGTATGTATGATATATTTTTTCGTCTTCCATTAAGCTGTACCTCCCCAGTGAAATTGTGAAAACAGTACAATCACATCCAATAAAACAGAATTATGAATGTTGATGCTCAAGATCAGAGGTCGAAACAGGTAAATTGAATCTTTACGAAAGACCGAAAAAAAATATTCCGCGGACCTTATCCCCATCGAGTTCCAAGAACACGTGAAATACAGAAGATAGAGAAAACTCTTGTACAGGAGTATCCTTTGGCCAAGCCACAGTGGTAACAAGTATGAAGCTCCGAGGCATATCTTGACGCTTGGGAGTGCAACTGTGACTGTGCAGTTCACTCTGAATATCTGCGTCCCTGACTACGGAGAGGTATGCTTTCGCAACGTCTGATATTATCACTTCCGCTCACCACGGGCTTGCATTAGGGGTCAAAGTATCTCCGTACTTATTAACATTCTCTGACCAGCTTCATTTAGTATTTCGCCTCTTGAGAGCACTCAAATCATCCTCTCTCCCCTGGTATTAATTTAAAATCCAACGGAAAAAAATGAATTCTCTAACCATGGTCATTTATTTCGCCTCTTCAGGGCACTCAAGTCGACCTCTCCCCTCTGGTGTTTAAAAGCCAAAGGAAAAATGTATGTTGAACAGAAAAAGAGAGGTAAAGAGTCCTCTTTGAAGAGGTGATGGAACTCATTTTCTTTTCCAATAGAATGTTTTGTTCTCGTGAATTACAAGAACGCTCTGCACGAGGGGTCCTGTGTTCTACCCGAGAAAGAGGATTGCGTGCGCTGGGAGCGCGGAGCTAGAGAAAAATTCGCTTATGAGTACTTAGAAAGATTGCGCTTTTCATGATATCATGTGTCTTGTTGCACTGCTTCTTCTCTTCGCGCGAGTCCCCCGCTCTTGCTCCTGGGATAACACTTACTCCGCAGGAGTGAGGTGCAGTCTTTGCAGCGACTGCCCAACACATCCACATGAGACTCTAATTAGTGCAGCAGACACACACAAACAGCTTAGCCACGGCCATGGTCAGGTGTTTGAATTGCGTTCCATGACAGACTCGTTGTTTGAATCAGCACTTTTTTCAACTTCGTTTTTCGAGACTTAGAGCACTATTGATATTATTCTGTAGCGGACTAGCGGAGTGGAGGATTTGAGATGTTTAGTCGCACAAGTGTAGCACGGCAAAATTGCAGAGTTGTTTCGTTGTTTCCAGCGTATAGAAAGTCGGGAATTAGTTTCGGCAGTGTCCACAAAGATAAATTGAGAATACATTCTATTTCTCATGTGAGAGCCACGTGAGAGTATCAACTGACACCGAGTCGTCGTTGTATTTCGCGCCTAAGTTCCTCGGAGAGCAAAATAAAGAATGCCGAGTGTCCAGCATCCTCCGAGTGTCCAGCATCCTCGGAGTATCCGTTTGAACGCCATCCATCATTGCGTTTTTTCGCCAGCATGGATGGCGAAAAAGCTCTTTCCCATAACAGCGGCCAACTAGAGCAGATTTCCCGCAATACTAGAAGCTTGACGATTCTTCAAGAGAGTCACCTATAATCACATCGCAATAGTTGTAGTCCCTTCTAACACGGGTACTTACGTAGAGTACCTCAAAATCAAATACCCAGACCGCCATTCAAGAATGCACTGATAGATTTCGTAAAGTAGTATAAATTTCGAAGTCGAGAGCAGTCTGAAGATAGACTAACTTCGTAAATAATTGCTTATAGAAATCGAAAGCAGTTGTCAGCAATCGAGTCTTCTCTTGAGTCCAAATCGCAACTCGAGAGATCAGTCATGGGGTGTTTCGAATTCCTTGCTGGGGGGAGTTTGGGCTCCATCATCGGGGTCTACAAGACCGATGAGTTACGACCCGTTTACGACAACTTCCTAGTGAAAGCCAAGGAGTTCTTGGACAAAGCGAAGGAGGAATACGAAAAGCTGCGCTAGGAGGGAGGCATAGTGGGAGCCATGTCTGGAGGAGGAGCAGGAGACGGAGGGGGAGGAGGAGGAATAAAGTGGGACTGCAATACCGAAGAGTTTGCACATTACGAGGAGCCGATATTCAGTCGGAAAAGGAGCGCCCTTAATAGGGGAGGTCTATCTTCTTGATTATTGATATTAGAACGTATTTGTCATGTTTGAGTTTTCTCAATGATTTTTCTTTTTTCATGATGCTAATATGAATGATATGAAGGATGTAATGGATTTACTTTTGAACGCGTGCGGCAGCGTTGAAAGAAAAACTAGGGTGTCTTCGAGATCTCCTCCAGAGCTATGTTGGAAAAGAAGCACAGGGGATGGAATTTGATTTTTCTCACAATAGTTGCTGTCATCCGTTTTGCGACGTGGTTTCGTTTTCTTTTCCCTGATGCGTTTCACGTGTGAATTTTTCGTCAATTTGAACAGATGAGGAGGCTGCAAACGAGTGGCAGCGGCTCAACCACAAGGGAATAAGGAGCAATTTTCATCTGAAGAAAACGAAAGAAACTGGTACATTAACTACGTTGGACGTACATTAGAAATAAGTATCCATTACGAGACAGGTCCTATAACTCAAGTACTAGACACTACGGATGCTACCTGTACCAGTAAGAACAGGAAGGCTGAATCTTGTGTGCAGGAAAATGCCCAAGTCTCAGTACGTAAGTACGTTATTTTATTTTGAGCTGACGCGATGAAGAAATATTTTTCTAATTCTACCTATCCGTCGAATTCGCAGGTCGCCAGAGGTTCCGGGAGACCGTCAATAACTTCTTCGAGATCGAGAGCTTGCTGGGAAGTCGCACTGTCACAGCGGGGGCGCAGAGAAGTCCAGAGAATTGGTGATTGCAAGGTGCTGTTTAGACGCTGTTTGAATCAAGAGTATTACATCTACTGGCAATATTAGTTCATTGTAAATTCGATTCGCCTTGGTAGAGGCGGAGGAGTGATTTACTGTTTACTCCATTTAGATTCGGTAAAATGATGATAGAAGATTTAATTTAAGATTATCAATCACTATGACCATCTAAATTTATTTATGAAAATCCGAATCAATGGTATAAGTCTCACCAATATAGATCTGAACCCATGCAGCTCAGTTTTCTATTCTAGTAGCTCGGAAAGACCAACGAGGCATATCTCGCGGCTGGTTCCAAGCCAGACACGACCAGGGCATCAGTACGACTCCCAAGAGAAGATCCGATCATTATCCTGGATACCGATGCCGTGCTGATTGTTCCATTCACGGGAAGACCGCGCCACCCCTGGACAGGAACATATTCAGATTCCCGCGAAGCGTCACATGGCATCTATATTCACCAACTGTCATCGTCATAATACATGAAATACTTGTTTTAATTAGCTTGCTATGGCGGTCGTCGCAAAGACTCACTGTTATACAGAGTATAGATCGGAACTCATGCAGGTAAAATAAGACTGATTTTTAGAAAATTTACGCACCGACTAACTACATATTCAGTATTAGTAAAGAATTCGTGACTCTACAGATTTTTCCGAAGGCACTAGGTCTCAAAAAATTCTCTCACAATGGCGAAGGGTCCAGGTATCGCATCAAACGGTGTTCTTTGAAAATTCTTCTCGCTTAAAAAAGCGCAGGCGACGGCGACATACTACTACAGCAAATCAGGAGTTGATGAAGAGACACGCATCCCTTATGCCCCAGATCCAAGAGCCAATGTTACGTCATATGAGCACTCCGTGATCGTGGACTGAGGCAGCTGAATGAGAAAGAGATGCTGGTTTTTTTTTTTCACCTGTCATTGAGAGATAGTGATACGATCACAATTTTTCAGGTTTGACACTCAAGCATCGTCTCACTTGCCACTGGTGCCGGCACTTTGCACTTAATTACTCTCCAAGATCATCAATGAGTTGCGAGGTTCAGCGACTCCGGGCAAGGCCAACTGATTCCAAGAGAAGAAACTCTTTGCTAGATGTCCTGCATACTTCATCCGCAGGATCCAACTCAATGGAAATGGAAATGTCTCATTTGGCAGCGCATTTTCTTCCGCGTCTGTGTCCTTGCAGGTTCTACAACAATCAATCCCTCGTTGGAGGCCTCTCATAGCAGCAAACTGTCGCCGTGAGAGAGGTAAAGTCATCCGTCAGTCTCTGTCTCCGTGATAGTGAATTATTTTTTTTCGCAAAAAAGCATTGCAGGATATCATAAAGCCCCTCTACTGCACAAAAGCCAAAAACTTCTCGACCGTGGGCAGACCTAAATGCTCTAAAGTCCTATGTCAGAAATAGCGCGGAGTTTGTCATGCCGACACAATCGACCCGCTACAGACGCAGAACGCTCAGAATGTCGATGAAGAGAAGATCGATCATCGCCCCCTTGTCCCACAGAGGGAACAGATGTGAGTGAGTATTCAACACGATACACCGTTAGAAGTACCATGCCCGATGAGAAGTAAGTGTTTCGATTTTTCATCCAGGAAGTAAAGAAACTCTCAATTTATCACGTATCATAACCATAAGATCGAGCCATTGAATGACTTCCAGTTCTGGAGCCAGCTCACTCGTTTAGAGTTCCCTATTCCATCGGCAGTACGAGATGTATCATCTTCCGAAACTTGTTTTCTACCTGTCTCCTCCCTTGTCCTACTCTCTCCGTTTTTGCTGTGGCGCTCGAATCTTCTGAAGGATCTTCAGGGTCAAAGTGTGTGATGCCCACCCAAGACCCGTTCGTATTTCTTGCATGACTGTCAGGATGCAGAAATGAAGATGAGGATCAACTGTGGAAATTTTCATCGTAGGATTGGTTACCAGGCAGGTGATAATGTAGGTTTTTTTGATAAGCTCTATTGTTCGTAGTCCGTGCTTTGACCGACCGTCTTACGCAGACAGCATTGACAAAAATGTCTGACAGTTGGTGCCTCTGCGTTCTCAGCACAGTATTGGAAACAACATGATTGGGCCGGCTGGTGAGGCATCGCGTTCAGTGGAGCTTCCCACTTGCACGATAGAGCGTCTATGGAGAAGCTTTCACTAATTTCTTAGCGATTTCCTTGTGGTGCATTATAAGAAGAAGAATCACACGGCGACGCCCATGTGTGCGAGAAACAATCACAGTTACGCCAGCAGGAATCGGCATTCCCAACGCAACTATTCTGAATGGCGCAAAATGATTGAACTCCCGCGAGCATCGGCAATATGAGACGGAGTCTGCCGTTGGAGTCTTACCACCCATGCCATGCTCTCCTCAAACCATCATCGTGGCACCACCATCAGCAGGCGGAGACGTGAGTCGTGAGAGGAATCGGATATAAGAAATGTTAAATAGGGGTCGTGCGACGATAGAGTAATTAAACCATGCAGTGGAGAGGATGATGAAAACCGCGTCTACTTCGCAGAACACCGCGTCATTACGACCGAAATTACCAAACTGGGTTCGTGGGGCAGCTTTTCCAGTGATCGCGTTGAAAAGTGATGGTTCGGATCTGACTGGGCGGAGCAATCTCCATGGACAAACGACATTGGCTCTCTTTGAAGAGAACATCTGTTACCATGCTTGTGCTGATCCTCGCGCAGTGGCCATCATGCAGGAAGCGCATGTGCTTCTCGATGCCAGATGTTTCTGTGTGTGGTGTGGCGCGTCCAGTCCGTTATATGTCAAACAAAATCATATCTCCGCTCTGACCCGCCTACAAGGCGCCGGAGTCTGCCCGAAATGCCTCGCCAGAGTGTGCGAAAAAGCACAAGAGGCGCGTTGTCTGGAAGAACTGGAATTTCGGTCGGACCTGAACTAAATTTTTTTCTTAAGTAGCTGGATTTCGTGGAAATGGGAGGCCTCCCTTGGACCACCCGGGATGTCTTGTCGTGAGTGAGAATTCCAAACGTGTGCAGAAAAATTGATGTTATCTAGACTAGTTCTTCATGTGGGAAATCATTGGAATGGACGGATGGGTTGGCATTCTGTGAGCGCCGGCCGAAGTTCACCGTCTCCACATATTGTGCGTCAGTGTCGGCTAAAAATTGTGCGCACGATATATTCATTCTTATATTACTTGTGATTATTTGCTCAGAAATGTTGGAAGTGTCTTAGTGAAGAACGAATAGGAATGTGCCATGACAGGTCTGACGAAGCCGTGCATCAGAATCTGGCCTTGATTTTTCTTGCCGCGCTGACGGACCGTGCGAAATCAGCTCAGCAAATCGATCATCTCAAGCTGCCGTTTGTACAGGTAACTACGTAAGTATGCTAAAAGCAATCACAATTTGTTCGGCTGCAGATGCGCTAACATTCGTTTGTTGTGTATTTTTAGGCCATTGTTCTTGCGCGAATTAAGAAAAGTAGACGTGATGTGTATGTGACTGGTATGAAAAAAGCGTCAAGTGCTTCCAAAATTTCCGGAATTCATATGGTGCCTCTGTGCACGTGCAGTACTTGAAATAATTTGAATTAAGTATTTTGTTGCCAGACCCAGAACGAAATAACTCACATTTTCTGAAGAAAGACAGATGAATCCTGGCGGCTCGGCCCAGGGCAACATTTTAGGTCTATGTCTCGCAAGTTTATTGGCATAAAATATTTGTTTCATAGTACGTCACACAAATTTTCGAAACCTTCACGCTTTTTTGCAACCCTCTTTTCCAACCTTAGATCGAGGCATTATCCAGCGGAGCGTTTTTACCCGTCAAACGTGGGAGGAAGAGATGTCGCGTCTGGGTTCAGGCGGGAAATGTCTACGAACGCGCTACCGTGTTTGTTGCTCGGGGACATCCGGATTTGCTATTCTACGATAACCTTCAAAGGAGTTACATAACCAGCCTGCAACCGCAGGAATATTTGGAACCCGAACCGCCCGATCTCCTGTGGATGTTGACGGATACTACAATGGTGGGACCCGACCGGCATGTGCCGGGACAATTAATATCGAACAGTGCTGGTGGTGGAGGTGTCTCTCCGTCTTCCTCCAAATCCGAGCCCGGGATGAGACCTGATAGCAACAAAGCAAAGATCGATCATCGAGATCCCACAGAGGAGATACGAACCCCATCGATACACAAAGGATCACGAGAATCGTCGAGTAGTACCTCCTCGCGAAAGAGTCTGTCCACCTCCAATAGCAGCCTCGATGAAGAGTATGATTCATTTCCAGCCTCCAAGCGGAGCCGAATCGAGCCGAGCCGAGTCGAACCGGCCACGACATCGAGGCAAACTAGTACGATATTAGGACAAGTAGACGACAGCAAGAGCAAGGAGATTGCTGGACGAGTATCTTCCGCGGTGCCTCCAGATGAATTGAAAAATTTCCCCAGCGAAGCAGAACTCACAAAGGAAGCACAAGTAATCCAAAAGTTGACATTAGAACAACGCTTGCACCATGGAACGGAATTAGCAATTGGGGATTTCGTAGAATATTATCCAGAAGGATATCTACGGTCTCCGACTGTCCAGTTCTGTGAGGTAATTGCCATACGCGACAGCAATCATGTTTGGCTACGGACCACACCACTTGCAGGATGGGATGGCGACGCTTGCAAACCGAATTATCTCTGTTGTACTAAAGCCGCCCTTCGCCCAGCACGAGTTTTTGTCGCCGATTCGCGGAATCTACAACATTTGGGAAATCATTTTCACCACCGATATAACGAGCATAATACCGGTTCAACGAGAACGTCAACGATGTCTGATCCGCAATTCCTCGAACTCCTACTCCCTCTTTTACAGGAAATCAGCACCAGACATGCTACAGACGTGAATTTAAATACATGCTATCGATACCTGCGACCGAAAACATTATTCCTGTCGAACGATTCCCGTGCGCGGGACCACTCACATGATATTGTTCGGAGAATTACTCCGCGAGACCTGGAGCCTTTAGACGCTGTGAACGACTTTTTTCGTCTGCAAGAACTGAAGATGCTGGCCAATTGTGGCCAGGAGGATTCGCAACAGCAGACCGGTAAGAATATTCACAAAGCGAACCCTACTGCCGCGGTCAGAGCGACACAAAAAACAACTGCCAAAAGCGCACACCCAAGCACACAACCGGCAGCACCGGGTGCACCAAAAGATCATCATCCACCTCATTTCTTTACTGGGGCAGATCCCCCACATAAAAAAAGAGTAAGACGAACTTTTGAACTGAAATTAGAAAACAGTGTGTTACGCCATTCATTAAATAGTAGCAGAACAGGCTTGAGTCCTACCGGTCAAGTGCGAATGAATTTTCATGGGCATACCGATCCTCGGAATGTCGCACTCCATCGACCAGCGCTTACCAACTATGATATTGGGGAAACAATACGTGCGGAAGACAAGCCGACAACAACAGCGTTATCGCCCAAGAAATCCAACAAAGACCCGGACACCCATCTCTCTGGACGTGAGAAGAAAGGTTCAGATACCGCTGCTGCGAACGTAGACGAGGTAGAGGAGGAGGATATCATCTCAATGAAAGATGACCAAACAACATTGACCTCCGTAAGCAAATTAGTACATGAGAATTGCGAGCTCCCGCCAGGACTTCGTAAGCTGATAGAAATCCATCTGACAGTCGACCGAAAATGTCGCATTCGGACCCAGGAAGAAGCAGATATGGAGTTTACGGCCAACTTACCTCGACCCACTTATGTCTTGGATCCGTCTCGGCAACCTTTATTCCGTACGGAGGAGCAAAGACGGAGGGCGGAAATGGAAGCGCACGCACGAAAAAATGAACAACGCAGACGCGCAGCGGCATTTGATTACGTCATATTTTTGGATGTGGACGGTAGAATTTCCTTTCTCATGTTATGCAATTAAGTCCTTGCGTTTCAGATTGTGTCAATCAAAAATTGGCTTGATTTCATAATGGGCTATTCGGCATGACTTTTCGTGTGTATCCTACCTGAGTCTCGCAGAGATCTGAGCCAACTCCTACCTATTCTGTAAATAGGTACGACATCTCTAGTCCTTCTGAGGGTTCCTGCACTGCTTTGGCTTGAGACGCTTTGTTTTCGAGCGCTGATTTCCATTCCTCACGGCCAATCTCAACAGGCGTCCTGAATACTTGGCCGCTTCCAGAGCATCGAGATTTTCGGAGACATCTGGATGAAGACAAGCTTCAAATCTTGTACGAGATTCTCGAGAATATTCGACGAGCGACGGGCCGAGAATGCGAGATTGTCTTGAGCAGCATGTGGCGTTTGTCGCAGGAACGCTGCTCGGCGTTGCAGCAAGCTTTCGAGGATGTGAATGGTGTTCCATTACCGTGGGCAGGAAGCACGGACCGACTGGAAGACGAGGTCTTCATGTTATAATTTACTAAATCGCGTCTGCGACTGCGTCTGATGTCAGAAGTGATTTATTTGCTTTGTAGTTATAGATACATTCTTGTAAAAAATGAAGCGGCAGGGAGTGATTTTATCACAAGTTCGCGCAAAGCTCGATCAAATAGTAAGTTGACGTACAGCGCTAAATAATGCATGATGTCCGGGCGAATTTCCCTCGTGCGAGTGATACTTGAGACATGCTCACCGCGCAATATCAAGCAATATTGGTTGTACAAGGCCGTAGATTTTTGTTTTGGTTGATTGCCATCATCGGCAGTAATTATGCAATCTGGAGCGGCACAGTTCTGATTGCTCTGACATCGTAGTCCCTGGTTGATATATGTGCAATTCTAGTGACAAAAATAGTAGCTCCAAAAACCCCATGCCATGATGACTCAATGAAATCGCGTCACTGACTTCCTTTTCGCAATGCCACTGCAAGTGAAGTTTTTCATGCAGCATACCAGTGCAAGAGTTGTAAATCTCGACAATTTTAAAATACCTTTTGGATGAATAAGAATTACGTAATTACCTTACACAGGTGGAGCCAGTCACACAGCGCTGCTTTGAAATTCGCTCCTTTTGTGAGCAATTTCCTCCTCACACACGCTGGATCGCTATCGACGATCTAAATCTCACGATGATGATGGGGCTGCGCAATACGAATGAAGATGGAATTAACATTGCGGTTCTCGAAAGCACTCGATTCGTCCAAACCAACCCCACAGTCGGCCTCACTCGTGAGCTCGCAGTCCTCGCGGAGAAGAAGTTAGTGGAGCAGGAGGAGTGGATTCAGACGGTTGATCAGCCCGACGCGGTGCCAGCGTCGTAATTTCTAAAGTAGTTGTCGAGAGAAGGAAGCAGGCTGAGGGTCTCCAGCATCATTTAGTGACATTTTTTCTGCTCTAATGTCCCAAGTCAAAGATGGATGAGAGTGCAAGGAATCAAACGCAGAATTAGAAGATATCTTCTCCTTTCTCCCAATTTACAAACATAGCACATACTCATGATACTAGTTACGTAAATTCATCAGATGATTCGATTGATGGTGTTATAAGTCTATAGCTCGCTCCTTGTTTCTGGATTCTGCAAAATCTCTGTTTCTGCTAGATCGTAGCAATTACGTTTCCGCCCATGTTTTGTTTCCGTGGAATTCGTTCTCACTTACTCCCAGAGGCCGCACTATGCACACGTCATGTACAACACGATGGAAGTGTAGAAAATCATTGATACTATTACAGATACTAAAAGTCTAGAACAAACATTCCTAGCTGATTAGCCGATGCTTGTTTATGACAAAGTTGTTTTTACCAAGCGGTCTGATGGGTCTCTCTTCGACACAGTGTTCTTCGACTTGTCTGTATTCCTGCTTCCAGGACAACGAGCCTCAACGTAGCCGCACAATATGACTCCAGAATTCAGCAAAAAATAAAAATCTTATTCGTCATTCAACCGAATCGCCATGAACTCTCTTTCTCGCCATTGATTCACCGAAAACCGCCCTGATGGAATTCGGCCTTCTTTCGAAAGAAAAAATCTCGGGAATGCAATCTTACGTGGTCCTGATACGTTGTGTGATCGTATTCCCTGTTCTCATCATCAGTAACTCAACTCAAAGTTTCCTTCTGCTGTTTCATCGAGTTTCTTCACACCATACCTTCCACAGATCGCAAAATGAATTTCTCGTGCACGCGAAGTCCTCTGTTCCGTCATTGAATTTCGACCTTACTAGTCTTCCCTGTCTGGATGTTGTAGAGCAACTGCAAGTAGGGTTCAGTTGTCAGCTCCCGCCGCTCTAGGGAAAATAAATCTTGAGAAGCGTCGTAAAGGTAAAGTTATCTTTGATATACTCTGCACACAGAAACATCTAAGCATGATTCACAGAGGATTCGACTGGTCCACATGAACATCACAGGAGCGCCGAGGGGTTACACGATTTTCAAACGCAAGACAAGTTCTTAATTTACTCTGTGAAAATAACAGGGGAACTCTGAATCGTCATGATATGTTCCTACCACTGCAGTCTGCGTAGGAGACCTGATTATACTATCGTGAAGTACCTCAATAAATTATCTCCATGAGTCGTGATTCACTCATTAACAATCTTCGAGCAGCACGCCAATATGCGGAGCATCGTTCACTATGACGGTGCTTAAGGGTTCGACCGCGACCATGAAGGGGACCAGTCGAAGCCGTCCTCCTGGTGGTGATTCTGCAACTGTACGAGACCTCAAAAAGAAGCCCGATGAAAGAGTGTCAGTACCACCAGCAACACGGTACACTCGTCAGGTCCTCGCATCGTTCGTTCTGGGACTGCTTACATTGTATTTCAAAGGTCCGCTCCTCTTGGGGCCCTCGTTGCAAGAATGGAGTCGCGAACTCTTTCCTCAAACGGGAGGGGATTTTGAAAGCAACGACGCCACAATTGAGCTCCGAGTCCCAAGGCTGCAGCGTCGCACATTGAGAAGCGTGAAACGCAGCGAACCTACCTACGAAGTCTTCCCAAATATCCCAGCCCAAGACGACAGGGCGCAAATCGCAGATCCGTTATTTCCAACTGCGTACGTGGAAAAGTGGAAAAATTCCTGGACAACGCGGAATCCAGGACAATATTTTGCATTGTCTTCTCCCAAGAACTGGCAGCAACCTGGATTGGGAAAGCTGAGCTTCCATCTGGCCTGGGAAGGGTTTCTCTTCTGATACAGCTGTCAAGATCAGGATTTTATTATTCATTTGCCACACAGCGTGATTGGATAAGTCTGCTATAGACATCGTAGAGAGGAATCGCGAACTGCAGGTGTCCGTGAGACACTTGATTTCTTTCTACCTATAGTTTTGCTGCATGATATTGTGCGAAATTCGAACTCTCTCATCAAGTGCAAAATGAGTATGATCGCTCTCTCCCTCGAGTCGGATTAGTTACAAAGTAAGAGTCCGATTTTGGCATAAATGAGCTGTTTCAAAATGGAAGATGAATCCGAGCTCGGTTTTGATGATAGTCGATAAAGAAAGATCAGCCGGAGTCACACAGCGCAAGCAAAAGTCAGATCTCCTGAAAGGTGAACGGAATTCCGTTTCAGCGATAGAGTGAACAGCAAGGTGTTAACAGTCGTCAGCTTCTTATAATTTTAATTCGAATTCCCGTTGATTGTAAGTACTTACTTAGTTGATGTCGCGTGTCAACAGTCTGATTCTCGTTGCGCCGCTTTAGAAAAATATCAATGTGACCCTGCAGCGTGACCGAGAGCGGAAGGACGGTGTTTCGATCGCAGTGTGAGAATGATCCTGACGCTATCCAGTTTCAATATTCTCATCACAATGGAGC
>JACKZZ010022825.1_pt1 | contig 13065 bp, 16 predicted proteins | sample 8027871 | NCBI WGS metagenome assembly JACKZZ01 (sample SAMN15724774, study PRJNA655200) | protist metagenome | isolation source: fluorescence activated cell sorting (FACS) single amplified genomes of... | place: USA: West Boothbay Harbor, Gulf of Maine | collected 2000-07-19
GTTGACCACCGCGTCTCTGCCGGCCGGCGAGGATTCTGATAAATATTATAATAAAAAGACCCGTTCACCACTCCACGTACCTTCTTTTGTGTATTCTCTAAAAATGGGGTGCTACTGCTCGAAGGTATTCAGTGAGGGGGTGCTGGGTTTGTGGTTGGAAGATGCAAGTACGTTTCACTTAGAGGTATTCATTTCCTCCTTGTGGACGAGGGGACGGGTGAGGCGGGGTCCAGAAGCCGAATGCGCTGTTCCCCTTTGTTTCCCCCCCGTCTTTGAGGAGTACTGTTTAAGCCCCTGTGAGTGAGAGTTTCCGTCATTTGGGGGCCGTGTGAGGGCGAATTTGGGCAATTTTTGGATGTAAGGTACAGTACTGATTTCACACCAAGACGACAACATGATTGTCCATCCCTGGTCAGAAACGCGGATAATGCTTCACATCAAAACTGAATCCTAGAAGCGCATGGATGTAAAAACGAGCTTTCTATGTGACTTTTGTTGTTCTTTCGACGATATATAGAACTATCATCTCATTTTGTCTGTATTTTTGCATGAATTGGAATGAAAAGAGTCCATTTACGTGTATTTCCCCCTGATCTATCCAGACTCTATTAGCTCTCTCTTTCTACATCTGCATGTACTTACCAACGTTCGCTCTCGATACAGACACCAAGATCACGGGAGCGAAAGCTTACTGCAAGGTTCAGCGGCAGATGGCCTATCCTAATGGCTTGGGATGATGACGATTTCGACGTCAACATGGATGACGTGGTGTTAGCGGGCGGCAAGTTGGGCAACGGAGAATTCGCTGGAGTGGAGCTTGGTACCTATAAAGGAGAAACAGTTGCGGTACGTATACATGCGCTGCAGTGAAGCTGAAGCTGTCATGGTAGATGAAAATTAGATATCACTCACCTTGTATTCTCCACGCACTGTCTGCAGGTGAAAATTCAAGAACGCAAAGAAGAGGAGCTTGAAAAGTACATCGTTTCTGAACTTATCATTTCAAAGCGTTTGAATCATCCTAATCTTATCACGTTGAAGGGAGCCAGGTAACCAGCTTTTCTCCTCGTTCTTCGTTCTCTCTTTCTCTCGTCTCAACAAACCCTCTATTTCTTTTGTGCAAATATCCTCGCAGTCACGACGATGAGACGGTGTACATCCTGTTGGAATATTGTCCAGGGGGTGATCTCGAGAACTTACTTGAAAATACCAACATCCCTCTGGGTTGGAAGTTCAGACTTTCATTGGCTAAACAACTCATATCTGGGATTCATTTTCTCCACGAGAATCACTGGGTACACAGGGATATCAAAGCAGGAAACACGCTCCTCACCCAAGATGAAGAAGGGAAGTGGGTTGTAAAGGTATACATATTTCCTACGTGTCGCAGTATCCGCTCTTGTTCGTGCTGGTCGTTAACCACTGTTGTCCGTTGCCTCACTATTACCATCAGATATGCGATTTTGGATTTGCCCGTCATATCGAGCCCGAAGACAAGGCGAATTACCGGATGAGCCTGAAAAAGAAACTGCTGACGAAGCCCCATCTGAAAAAGCATTATGCCCACCGTCGCAACCTCACCATCTGCGGCACTGAGGAGTACATGGCTCCTGAGCTGATGTATGATGAGCCGTATTCAGTATCGGTGGATGTCTTCAGCTACGGCGTGGTTCTGGCAGAGATTTTGAGTCGTAAGAAGGCCGAGACGACCTTTCTTCGTTCCCCGTCAGATGCCTTCAAGATGGACCTCAGCCTGTTTGAGGTACAACAAATTTAGTTTGATATGATTGGGATCTGCAGATATCTTTGACTTGATTTGTACCTTGGATGCAAAGTTACTCCATCCATACTGACTTTTTCCCTCTTCTGCTCTTCTGCGCTACAAATTACATCCAGAGTTATGCAGAAGAAGGTGCTCATCCCCAGCTCATTTCTCTGGCGCAAGAATGCTGCGCCTATGAACCTGAAGATCGTCCTGATTCAAAGCGAATTATTGAAATTTTGAATGAGATTGGTACGCGTGTGACTTGTATGCGTTCATCGCTGTGTGATTTGTTGCCATCTAAATTTCAACGTGCCATATTCTCCTTCACAGATGCGGAGATTCCCGACGACACCATTGCTCCTCCGGCATTATCTGTGATCCTCAATACCCCCAAACCTGAACCACCTTCTGATAGAAAATCTGATTACGATGAAGATGAAAGCCGCTCGTGGGTGGAAGATGAGGAGGACGTTGTAGATGATGCTGGCAGTGAATATCCTGTGAAAGCAGAAGAAGCAGAAGCAGAAGAAGCAGAAGAAGTTATTATGAACGCAGAAAAACCGATCACAATCCACTCTGTTCCATTGGAAGAAGTTATTTCGGAAGAAGAAGAGGAGGAAAAAGGCATGGCAGTAGACGAAGTGGAGAAAGAAGCAGAATTTCCAGTGGCTGAGATTCCGGGTGCAACCGCTGCAGAGGGTGGCGACGGAGACGAAGCTGCAGAATCTAAATCGACGTCAGGAACCTACCCCTACATAGCCCTCAAAGGCAAAGGAAACTGTCCTGCAGGCGTGGATCCCGCACAGAAGGAACTAGCTTTAAGTGAGGCTGAGTTCGAAGAAGTGTTCGGATTGAAACGGAAAGAATTTACTGCCCTTCCCGTGTGGAAGCAACGACAAAAGAAGAAGAACGTCCTGCTGTTCTAAATATATTGCAACTTAAGGGTTTGTTATGATTGTACATGACGTGACGCGGTGCGAGGAAACGAAGTTATCATGATCAGTGCACTGTGTATCTGTGGAGGTTGAGATGGAAGTAGCCTTCTTCGTATCAAATGCATCCCATATTACACATGATAGCAAACAAGGTTCATTTTTGTATATTCAAGGTCGGAAGAAGGATTACTTCTTCTTGGTTTTGGCTAATTCTGCCCGCAGCGACTTCGAGAAATCCTCGTCCAAATCTAGATCATCCCAGTTGTCTGTGAAGAGCTCAAGATCAGCCTTGTTCGTTTCCTTCTCTTTCCAGTCTATGGAAGTGAGGAAAGAACGAAAAAATAGGAGAAAGAATGAGCATTGAGCATAGAAAGGTAAGTTGACGGTAGGCTAGAAACGAGTCAAATTGGGAGCAGCGAAGGCAATCAACCGTACCACTCTTTTCAAATTCCTCAAATTCATCATCATCTTCAAGAATTTCAAGCGTAGGTTTCTCAATAGTGGGCTTAGCTTCAGACATAGCGAGCGGTGAAGTGACTTTCGAATTCTGTGATCGATCGTCAGCCAAAGTGATCTACCCCAGTGATTCCAAATTTAAGAGGGAAATTAACAAGAAATGGAGGCAGCGCTGACTGACTTGACAGATGAGTTAGAGGCTACTTTTGATATGGCTACTTTAAAGGAAGAGAAGCAGCACAAGCGGCTACTCGCCCTGGAGGAGAAGGACAAAACCCAAACCGAATTGTTGCAATCGATTTCAGCGAGACTTGCTTCTGTGGAGGGGAAATTGGGAAATTTTGAAGAAAGGTTAGATACCATAGAGACTGCCTCTGGCTGTGCGGCATCTGCACAGATCTTAGAGCTGACGATAGCGAGTGCAATGACGGGAAGGCAGTTGGGCTCAAAGCTTGGTGACGTTGGGGCGCGAATGGAGATGATCGATACCCGTATTGACGCCATTGAGAGCAAGAACGCAATATTTTCTACCTTATTACCTGCATTAAAGAACTTAGATTTAATTTTGAAGAAGATTAAAGAAGGAGAGGAGGAGTCAGTGGAGGCGGGAAAAGCGGAAACCGAGCTGAAAGAAGCGGAAGAATAAGGTTGAAATTCTATCTCTCTACTCTCTCAATATTCGTAGAAATAGATGTGTATAATATAGCTTTTCAGCGTGTCTCAGCGGTTCATCTGTTCTGAGTTCTTCAGATGAAACATTACTTTTACTTACAACCCAAACCGCATTTTTAGTCCCAAAATCTGATGAGTGTGAATGTGGCTCTCGACAAGGCTGGATACTTTTCGTTCGATGAAATATTCATTAATATCAATGTTAAGGTGCCAAGAGTCGATTCAATGGTGATTGTGGTGCAGGTAGGGTGTTGCAAGCGATATACTTCCTTTCACCTCTAACGTTCATTTTGTGTGAAATACAGCTCCATGGACACGTGTTAGCATCAGAATCGAGGATGACACTATTACATACATTAATATCATCACCATCGATCGGCACAGACACGAATTATAAACCAGGATTACCTGATTTCCGGACTTATTCAAGTACGACATGCCTTCATCTAGTTTCGCAGTCGCTTTTCTTGCGGGTAAACTGACATTTTCTCCACTCTGATCCACAGAAAATAAAGGCGTGTGCATTTTTGTTACGCCTGCTCTGGAAGTGAAACCGAGGAGCGTTCATATGGTAGAAGACGGCACTGTGGAGGATGCTCAAGTGACAGTGCGGTGCAAGCACTTGCCTCGTTTGCCCCCGTCCTTCTCCTCCAAAGAACTTCGCTGCATCTATGCTGCTACTATCTCGTGGAAAGTGAAAGGAAATTCCGCTTTCGAGTCCGTACACACCTCCTTTCGTGTGTATCCTTCGTCAGTAGATGACTGCTTCCGTTTCGAGGAAGTGAAGTTCCCCCTTTCTGCTCTTCTAGAAGACTGCAATCATGATACTGATGCTATTATTGAGGATAGCATTGTATCATCTCCTACTGTTGGTGTGATGGAGAAGAAGATGGATGACAAAGTGGAGGATGACGACGATGATGATAGAACTGGTGGAAAAGAAAGTGAGGAAGAGGATGATGACGAGGCATGGGATATGAAGGCATTGCATGGTAAGAGGGGCACAAGAAGCAATTGAACCCAATAGTTAACTCACGTACTGTATTTTTGTGTCGTCTGTCTGGCTGGTAACAATGCATGTGTTGCTGCGCGGATTCAAAGTTTTGACCTCATCGACGCTGCATGCAGAGCGCGACTATGTCTGCGGCACTCGAATCTTTTCAGCCAACGAAGAACACAATGGTGGACTATGCAATACGTTACTTGCACGAGTAGAAGCCTTACAAGCGAGACATAATAGTGAGTGACGCGATTTTGATTGTTTCTCTCACGCACCATCATGTGTCGTGAAGTTGTTTTATGACTTACTGCTACGCTGTTTCGCTCGCGTTTTGATTTCACATAGATGTTTACAATATTGGCATTGGTGGTGAAGAGCACGTTGCAAGGATTGAGCTTTACAAACAGCATGGCGTTCTTGGCCAGCCATTCGTCGTGACCATCAATCATTCGAACAATGCATTGCTGCACTGCCACCAGGTGTTTATGCACACACAGATCAGTTTCACTGACGCCACGCTTTTGGCTGTCACTGACATAGAATCATTACTGTTCATTGCTGTCTTGTGTGTCTTAACTGCGCAGATTTCAGCAACATTGGTCTATGAGGAGGTGCTGGGTTCGCCCGGAGATGGCGAGGGAGACGTTCTTGGGTCCCACCCCGTTGGCGTTCACCATGAGTATTCCCTCTCTGCGTTACACACCCATGTGCACATCGCCATTCCAAGTGCAGCTCCTCCAACGATCAAAACGGATTTAGGTAAAGTCATTTACTGTATTGTGTCTTTGTATCTGAGATTCTTTGCTCGTTCGAGCAGTGCTTTGCTTTGTACTGTCTTCATGCACGTTCGGTGCTTCCACCCCTAAGTTTTGACCAGCTGATGGATCATTTTTCTTTTCTTCTGTATGCTGTGATGACAGTGAGTGTACGATGGTGGATGAAGTTTCACTTTGTGGTTTCTTCTTCATCTCGCCCATCTTCCGGTGCTATGCGCGTGGTGCAGTGGGATTTACCTGTCACGGTCGTAGCGCCAGCATCACCAGCGTATTGATGTAACGTTACTAGCAATTGATCAAAGCTAGAAGTAGGTCTTATAGTAGTTGATTTTGGCTCTTCTATTGTGAGTACTTCTGTATCTGCAAACTATGCGAAGTATGTCCTGTGTCCAACAATCATTTCTCGTTCATAAAATCCTTGTTGTCAGAATCTCCGCAAATGCCCGGTATGCTGCCCCTACATCACCGGAAGGAAAGTGAACTACCGCGCGCATACAAATAGCCGCTGACTACAGAGACATACAGATACCAGCTACTCGTAGATACCAGGCATATCATCGCAAACAAGTGAGAAAACCACTGAACAAGACAAAGACATACATAAATGTCACCCTTGCTCCATCGTGATAAACTCTGGCTTTCCTGTCTTCCGAATTCTGCAACGACGTTACAAGTCAATGATGCGTGGATCAGATTGAATCGACAAGCCAAGATATATACAATAAAAATGGAAAATTATGACTGGCACATACACCTCCTGTGTACTCATCTATTACCCTACACACATACACCTCCAGTGTACTCATCGATTACCCTACACACACACCTCCCTGCGCAGTTCTCTGATCAACAGCAGATCCACAAGCGTTGGTGAAAGGCACTCCCATTTATATTTAAAAAAAAGTAAGACAACTGGACTTCTCATTTTATCATTTCTCCGAGGAAGAGCAAAGTGTTCATATTGGAAGATGCATAGATTAAGAGGACGTCTGTCTCTGCACTCTATCCACCAGCCGTCTATCTATTCATCAAAATCATACACGTTGCCATGGATCGGTTCGTCACGGGGAGGGGCCAGGTACCCTGAAGGTCGCCGATTTCTTTTGACGGCCCATCGGATATTCCGGGCTTCCTCTTTCGCCTCTTTAATCTCCAGAACCTTTCGACGCTTGTCTTCTGCCTGCTTCTCCATCGTCTTGTAACGCTTGCGATCAATACCAGCAGTACCGGGAACAACGGGAGGCGCGCGCAAGTTCTTGATGTTTTCTGTCGTCTTCGTGGCACGTTTCACCTTCTCTCGCCACTCTTCTTCATCTTGCTGGCGGGAAGATTTCGATTTCAATTTAGACAGGACACCCGAACGCGCACTGACAAGGTACAGTCCTTCGCCGTTTACCACGGTGATATGCTTCGTGCGAAGGAGCATGCCGACCGCGCTCTTGAATTGACTGTGAAGGAGAAGTGTTTTTTTATAACAATGGATAAGGCGCCACTATACACCAGACCATTTTAGGGTAGTAAGAACGGAACACATTCTGCCCAAATATTTACCTCTTCGACATGTTCAACCTCGCTTTGATGATTTCTGGAGCGGTCTTATCCGTGTAAGGCAAGAACCCATTAGAACGGGTGATGTGACGAAGAAGAGTGTTACGGGCATCTTGTAACTTCGGCAACGTTCCGAATGGTCTCAACGATATATCTGCCGGAAGAAAAAGAGATGAACGCATGCAGGAATGGAGTGTGGGGTGTTAGGAGGAGAATGGAAGACAGTGTACAACTACAAGCGGCCGACGTGAGAACAAGAGAGCACGGCAGTCCATCCAATACCAACATACACGTACCAACTTTGCCATTGGTTCTAATCTCAGTAACCCAAGCCTTGTTAATCACTTCCCCATGCCGCACGTAAGAGAACAGTTCATTCTCAAAGATCAGTCCTTCAGGTCCATCTGGCAGCACTTTGACGTCTACTCCCAGCCGACTGAAGCCTAAAATTTCCACCGACACTTGTTCTCCTACATCTAGTTCTACTACGTTTTCCTCGGCCCTAAAGTAGATGACAGTGCGTCAAATTGATGCTGGGTGAGTGGTGTGATGTGAAGAGTACGTTCTTACCCGTTCCTTTCGACGCGCCCAATGATTTCCTTCTCACTCTTGTCAATCCAACCACTTCCTTTTCTTCGTCGTGACCGTCCTTTGCTTGCATGGCTCTGCTTCTTCTGTCGTTCCCTCGCGATGGCAGTCCTTTTACCTCGGGTGTTGAAACTCATTTCGCGAGCGGTAGAGGTCCATGGGAGGAGAACTTTCTGATTCCTGCTACGTAAAGACCGACTAAAGGTACTATTACTACAAAAAATACCCCGAGAACTTCGAGATAGGTGATATGCGAGCATTTTTAGTTGTCGTTATCTCTGTTTCACTGGTGGCGTAGTTGAAACCCAAGTATGAAGAAGTGTCAATTACTGTTTCACGCTTACTCGATCATATCACAATGGGAAATACTGTTTCGCACGCTGAAGGTTTACCAACTGGCCATCCTACGGTTAGTTTCTATTATTTGTCTAATTTAAGGGTCGAAAACTATCTTCCTCGTGCTGAATTCGTTGGTTTTACCTCCGTGCTGTGCAAACGTTTCTGTATCTCGCCGCTGACGGATGACCACATTACTCATGCTGCGGTTGACCTTGTACTCGTTTAATGATTCTGTCACGTTTAAATCATAACCTATTTCGCATGTGCTTCAGGGCAAGGGTCTAAGCGGATTCTGTCCGGTGAATAAGGATGCGAGAGCTAAATTCGTTGAAAACGCGAAGAAGAAGAAGGCCGAGGAAGAGGCTGCTGCCGCTAAAACCGCGACATCTGCTGCTGGAGGGTGTCCAGTAGACCATGAGACACGTGGTAAGTTTGTAGAGAAGGCCAAGGCTGCTGGAAAGAAGGCTGCGTCGACGGAAGGGTGTGATAGTGACGCCATGGAGGAGAAAACGGCATACAATGTCTACGGAGAGAAGATCAACCCAAAGAACATGATGCCTAACCCAAACCAACTTCCTCTTCCTGGTCAATCAAAGAAACTGTCGGTGGAAAGAGCCAAGGTGAGGCAATCAGACGATATTCCACTTCCTTCCCTTGCCGTGTTTGTCTGCTGTGCTTGCGTGTGAGCTGGTGCTGACGATTTGCTTTTCAACCTGCATTCACTCCCCCGCCAGTCTTCTATTCCGAAGAGTGGAACCGATGGCACATGGACGTATCCTTCTCCTCAGATGTTCTTCAACTCGTTGAACCGCAAAGGCAAGGCAGAGGATGTTACCGAAGACGACATGGATGTGATCGTCTCCATCCACAACAATATGAACGAGAAAGCCTGGTTTGAGGTTGAGGAATGGGAACTTATAATGCACCAGAAGAAGCCGAAGCTGATGAAGTTTATGGGTCGCCCCCATGACTTCTCGCCCAAGGCACGAATGTACCAAATGATGGGGTGAGTGCACACTCGGTCCTGTTATCCTTCCCGTATTCATTCATTTTAACGCTCATTGCTTTCAACCAAAATCATTTTCTTGCAGCTACGCCCTTCCGTTTGATCGTCACGATTGGACAGTAGACAGAGATGGTACCCAAGTACGGTACATCCTTGACTACTATTACAATGATGCCGAAGATGCGGACGAGAGCATCACCATCGACATTCGTCCTGCTCTTGACTCCCCTGCTGCCTTCTTGGAACGCATGCAGATGCAGGTTAGCTAATAACTACACTTAAAATGTTTAATCTCGTCAACCCGCTTTTGTCTAAAGTCACTTCTCTTCCCCTGCTGTCTTTTCTTTTGGATTCCAGTTCTACAGCCTCACCGGACAACCCACCGCCCAGACCTCTTGCCGCAATAAACTGCTTGAAAAGATGGTCAGCAAGAGCATTGAAGCTGAAGCTAAGCTGCAGCCTGCGCAGAGGTTGTCTATGAAGGTGGACGATCGGGATTTGTTATCCGACAACGAATTCAACTTCCTTTCGACACTCACCGTCCCGAGACTGTCAACCATCACCGATGCAATCACTGTGCGTATAAAATGACACACACTGCTCTGTTACGATCTTGATAACCATCTCTTTTCTTTTACCTTTTTGCAGGAAACATGTGAGCCGTGCTTAACTGCTTTGCAGACGTGTGGCGATGACGAAATGAAGTGCGCTCGTGCTTCCGCCGCGCTGCAGTTCTGCATGGCCTCCATTGTGTGCAAGGACCAAGCCGATGCTTTCCTGGCGGTGTCCGAGAAGGAGCCCGAGAAGGCTAGTGCCGCTTTCACAGAAGTTGGAGGCTGCTTGGAGCGCTTTCAGAGGCAAGCCGCTAAAATCCGCAAATACCACAACGCATTGCAAGAGCAGGAGGCTGCCGCAGCTGCAGCAGAGGCGAAGGAAGAATAAGTCGGAAGAGAGACTGAAGAATATTAGTTTGAAGGATATATATATATATATATAAGTTACGAAACTGGACGAGTCACAGTAGGAAGGAGATTATGGCTTCGTCCTGCCTCTCGCAACCAGACAAGCGGTTATATTATGTGTACACGAGCACACGCTAGCTAGGAACTAGTAGTGTGTCCCGCGTGTCCTGGTGAAGCCACACGTGTCCTAACGATCTTCTATCTTTCAAGTACTTATGGTGATGAATATTGGATCTCGAAGAATATCTGTGTGCAGTTTATTTTGTTTCCCCGGATTCAGGAGGCCCAAACCACTGGAGTAGTTAAGTTCCACGCTTCCACGATTATTTGAAAAGCAAAACATACGATGTACCTAAACAGAATTTTGCACCGGAGATGGTGAAGAGAAAGAAGAAGAGTGGTAGCAAAGTGGCTGCAGCACTCCCTCCTTCGTGGTCGAAATGAAAACATGAAATCGTTTTCAATGCAATTTTTGTATACAGTAGTACAGTATAAATAAACTTAATTTGATTTATATGTCACATGGACATAATTCACAAATTATTTGCATCTTAATTCATCCGTCCATGCGATTTGACATGCATGTCGTTACATGTTGTCTTGTGGCTTGAAATTGCAGATAGTTGATATACAAAGTGAAGCAACTTCACATTTATTCCTACACCACCTTCGCCTATACAATCATACAATGATCTAAGATTTTAAAAGTGTAACCCCACCCTACTCTGTGGATAGCTCCTAGCTAGAAGGTGTGTCGTGACCATTTACAACACACACGAGCGACGACACACACACGACGTACGCAAGGACGTGCGATTATCTTTCCATCGACACCTAAGACTCGAGAACTGTATTTACAATTTAGAATATACCTATTCATTATCAAATACAGTGTAATTACTAATTCCTGTTCCATCATCATAGACTTGCGTGCTGTCATCTTTGCTGTCATGCTCGCTCATCACACCAACGATATCGCCTCTCCTCACCACCACTCAAGCCTCAACAACAATTTCTTTGGGACCCTGTTGCCCAAGCTTAAGCCGACTCAGTACCTGTCCTGCATTTAACACATTCATTTCTTTCCCCTGCAAATAAAGTAGATGCGACTGGTATTCTTCTATTTGGTTCGCTCCTCGGAAAAACGCATTTGAAAGTCAAGCAAAAATTCTGGACCACCAGCAGCAGTATTTTTCGTTTAGCACTCTGAAATCCAAAACAATCATCAATATATGATTTCTCGCAATCTTAGCGTCCCATCGTCTCCTTATAAACTAGTATTAACCGCTACAGTCTCCTCATACTTGCTCATACTGACTGAGATATCCTCTTCGCCCTACTAGCGTATACAAGTAGCGACTGAAGGAAGAGCAGTGCATCCATTTCTTCTCGAGGTACTTAGAGGGTCACAAGAGGAGGAGTCAATAATGCTGCATGCGTTCCAAGAATCTCACCCCCGTTCGTCTGCTGTACAGCGAGGAGTGCAATTTGAAGCATTCTTTTAGAGTTCTAGCTCACGTCAGTGATTAAAATACCAAACACTGTTGTGCCAAGTGCTCAATCAAGGTTTGTGCGGCGGTGCGCCTTCTTCAGCGGTCTTCTTGGCAGCGTCAGCACTGGAGGACATGACCAGCTGTGACCACCAGCAGACAACCAGCCATCACGAAGGAGCAAACATCTCATGTATCATCAAGTACATCATCGCCCCAAGTATATAGATAATCATTGTATTACGACCGAAAAATCGCATCGCCTTTGAGCTGTGATGAAGTGGCGCCACACATCACAGATCTTATGCACGAGCGAGCGAGGACGAGTCGAGGACCTTAGCATGTTTTCACTTGTTGCATTTCACAAGGTGCTTTTTCTTGCTCCCTTCCTGCTCTATTACAACAGCTTGCTTATCTTATTGTATCCATTTCGGCTTGAAATCCATTCTTGAACACAAGCTTGAACATCTTTTCCTTGTAGCCTTCACCAACCTGCTGGATCTCCTTCTACTTGTGTTCTTGTCGTGGTGTCGCTGCTGGTCGTCTCCCGCCCTCCTGAACTGTACCATGAGCAGAGGGCCATCCACACCAAAGACTTAAAGGGAGCTTTCCAATATTCAATGACATCGCATTGCAGTGTGGTGATCTCTCAGACACCGAGCGTGTGGACCGGCTCGCTCTATCATCTTGTCATTGCTTCTGTGGAGGAGTGCCGAGGCCGCCGAGGCAATCTCGAGCATTCTCACTTACGGAACCAACGCCATACTGATCAATGAGATTATTCGATGAAAGAGGCTATCTTAAAGGCCTATGTTTTGTTTCAAGAGATGAAGACGACAACGAGACAAGACTCTCGATTATGAAGGCCTTCGTGCGTGGCGATGACGAGGGCTGGGGTGAGGAGCTGAGCATCTACCTTAAGACAATACAAATACTTTTGAATCTAGTTTCAATGCTACGCTATGTTCAATGAAGTGCAACTCTGAGGCAATTGTCTTCGAAAAAGCCGGCGCACTGCTCGGGGAATTCGGTGAGCTGCTGCTCGAATGACTAATTCTAAAATGAATAACGTAACCTACTGTTTGTTGACGAATATTATTGCATTGGGACATTTATCGATCTTGATTCTATGACAACTGAAGCTTCATCTATTTTAGGTTCTCTTCGTGCACAACACCACAGCAACAATCTATTTCGTTGAACCATTTTGCTCCACATTTACCGCTTCTTTCCTGCGAGTAAAGTAGATACAACCGACTTCTTTCGATCAGCCGCAGTTTCAAGTAGACTCTGCGCTCTCCGAGATCTCATGCCCCCATTACCTCGCCTTCCTCCACTGGCTCGTCTTCGTAACGCGCATATTGAACGCGCTAAAGCCAAAGAAAATCGTGCGATCTTCATTGAAATGTGCTCCATGGTGTGGAAACAGGGGAAGGAGCTTCGGACGATCGACTTGTCTGCAAAGAAAGATAAAAGTGTTTCGCTTGCCTTGGCGATCTCTGAGGCGAAGCAAAAGGCCGCTGCAAAG
>JACKZZ010009899.1_pt1 | contig 13063 bp, 7 predicted proteins | sample 8027871 | NCBI WGS metagenome assembly JACKZZ01 (sample SAMN15724774, study PRJNA655200) | protist metagenome | isolation source: fluorescence activated cell sorting (FACS) single amplified genomes of... | place: USA: West Boothbay Harbor, Gulf of Maine | collected 2000-07-19
TTAGTTCTGTCAGTGTCTCCCCTGCCACTGACAATTTCGCAACATCCGGTCGGGTCCATGGCTGTATCATGCAGATAATCTCCCCCCTTCCCGTCTGTGGTGCTGATGGGCAATCATCCTTGGTGTTGAACAGCTACAACAGGTCCCATGTACTTTGCTCCATATAGTATCAATGTCTGCACTTCTCCTTATCTCCTACTTACTAAGTCCTGGGGTAAATTATTTTCAGGTTCACCTTAAGTAAGAATTGAAAAGTAAAATTTTTTTTTACCCCAGGAGATCTGGCAAGGTGGACTGGGGGTAACTTCCTCGTGGATAAGCTCAGCGTCGACCAGATCTGGGGGACGGAAAGTACTTGCACCAGCATGTCCCCTGCCATCGATGGATTGGCAACATTGGGTGTGGTCCATTGCCCTTGCATGCAGATAATCTCCGCTTCCCGTCTGTGATGCTGGTGAGCGAGTATCCTCGGTGTTGAACAGCTCAACCAGATCCCCCTACTATGCTACATATAGTCTCAATATCTGCACTTCTCCTCCAACTCCTCTTCAACATATACATTGAGTCATACCTCTTCCAAATGGATTTCTTCCAAGTATACATGACGAAATTTATTTGAAGTATTGGGATCCTGTCTGCAGTCCTGGGGTACATTATTTTCAACAAAAAAAGTGATTTGAGTTGATGTAAAATTACTTCTACTTCCGAAAAAATACTTTGTCACGAGCAATTACTGCAAAAGGAGGGTTTTCCTTAAACAGTTCTTGGTTCTCTTCATTGAAATCTCCAGTCCCTCCAATATCAAACCACATGCGCAATAGGTTTTCAAATTGATACTTTGGGAAGTCACGAACGAAAAGCCATTTCGGGTAAACTTGTTGGTACATCATGGCGCGACGAATTCCACCATAAATAACCGGTGGTGGCTCTCTCGTGCAAGACCAGAATCCTAGCCAATGACGGTCCCTGATAAGCTGGGCAAGGGAAGGTTCCCTGTTTTGATACCCCATTTGGAAATCCTCCCGTGAAAGAGCTAGTTTCTCCATGGGAAGTCTACTTGGATCAAAGACGCCATACCTCTTGAGAAATCTTTCTCGTCCCCTCCTAGTTGGATGTGGCAAGTACCAATTCGCGAAAACCAGGTTGCCGCCACATATCATCCACAATTTCAGGAGGTATTCCGCCCAATTATCATCCTGGTCCCACCACACAAACATTCCCATCCCATACAAACTGTGATAATCCGTCCAAGACGAATGGTATCGGTTTTTATGATCTTGCCTCCGTAAGAAGATGCCGACGTCTTGAGTTTGAAGCTTATTCAGAATCTCTGTGGCTTCAGGACTGTGTGCAGAACAGTGGGGCGACGGGAAACCTTGTATAATCTGGAAGTCTGGACCGACAATATCATGTAGTTCCTTCACCCTTTCGCTCCATTCACTCGTCCCCTCGCTCTCTCTACCATGATCAGCTTCAAGAATTTTCGTCATCTCTGTGGACCACCCCGACGGAATGGAAAAATCAATATCCAATGACTTCAGAGAGTGAAGATTGACACGATAACTTTCATGTTCTCGCACATACAGCAGAACACGCAGTGGTGATTTGTCTAGTGTCCGGTGACCATCCCAATAGAGTGGAAGTGTGAGCAGAGCAGGATCGCGTGGATCATTCGGGAAGAGAGAATGTCCGCATCGCACGCAACGCACCCATTCATCATCGATCGTGAGATTAAAGGTGCGGACGAAGGTGGCTCCTAGCAGCCTTCCGGGTAGATCAGCGGGTCGACAGATCTCGGCCTCATTTGCAATACGACATGCACACTTGCAACATCGATAGACTTGAAGTTCGCCCTTCCTTGGCGTGATAAAGGCTGAAGCATCAGCGTCATCATCAATGATTTCTCCGTCCCATAGGGAACGATGTCGACCATCATGCACGAATTCCACTTCCAGTTCTGGGAGCCAGTAAGGGTATAGCAGGTGCCCACGAATGGCCTTCCGAACATCCTCACAAATCTCGACAGGCAGAGGTGGCATGGCATCACCGTTTTTCAAGGCACCAGCCGTCCACACACGAACATGCCCGTCACGAAGAAGTGTAGACTGCAATGTTACGGAAATCTGTGACAATGCTTCATCCGCCAAACAAAACAACACGTTCCCACCACAACATTTCCACGCGAAGCGAATCGATTTCTCATCAAAAACGTTCACAGCAAGCACAAAATCAAACGACTCGGGCATTTCTGGTCTGAGTGAGACTTTCATGCCCTCTGGAACCCCTTTTGTGATTGGAGCCGTTGCCCAGAACGTAACATCGACCGGTTCAAACTTTTTGGAGTGTCCATGGTCGTCTGCAAGCTCCGGTGGGAGTAGGCCCTGTAATTCGACTAAAGGGGGTCCCTCTTGTCCGCTAGTGACGCCAATCAAACAGAGAACGCGCATGGGGCTCTTCTTCATGGACTTTTCTCCGTTCTCATGGAAGAGGGGAAGTGTTAGCAGTCGATCGTCATTTGAATCATACTCGCAGACTCGCGTGCCGCAGCACACACAACACACTGCCCCCTCGACAACGTGCAAGTTGCATGTTCGGGAAAAAGTCACAGCGAAAACACTCCTGCTGACGGAAGCCTCCCGACACGCGTCCGCTTCGTTTGCAAACCGGACCCCACATTTCACACATCGGTATGCTTGTAACCGCTTCCATTTCTGTTCCACATAGGCCTCTATTTCCTCTTCTTCCTTTGGCCAAGGTTGCCATTGAAACTCGGTATACTCTGCGTACTCCCTGATGGCGGCTGAAATTGGCATGTTGTGCGGTCCAAACCACTTGAGGTGTTTTGTTTCTACATATGAAATATTTCCGTAGAGGTGTTTTCTTTCTTCATCTGAAATATTTCCGTACACCGCTCTTTCTAAGTCCACACCCAGAAGTGATCGACATGGCGATAATTTTTTGGAGCGGAAACCATTATCTCGTTGAGGATTACATGCCAGTCTATATGGGCCATACCACCACACGTCCATGCCCTTGGCATCGGGGTTCTTGTGCTGGGAAGAAATGAGGACGTAGTCCCCCAAAAACCACTCGTATATGTTTTCTCTGCCTATATACTTGACATCGATGAATCTTCGCACTGATGCGAGATTCTCTTTGATGTGGTAGTTCGGATCTGGGTTGGGAGTCGCTCTCTCCCTTCCAAGGCCAGATCTGGGAGGGTTTTCTTCAACCACTGGTAAACCTAATATGTGAAGATCCTCATTTGAAAGGACAGGCATGCTGTGTCGATCAATGTTTTGAGAAGGATCCGGATTGTCATCCTCGGTGAGCACACGAGGTGGTAATATATAATTATTCTTTTGTACTGTACTTTTTTCACTTGTGGCTTTGGGGATACTAAGATTCAAACCACTTTTCTCCTTCCTTGAATTTATTTCTTGTGCTGCTTCACTCAATGCACTCTCTGCGATCCCCTTTAAGGATGAATCGGAGAGAGAACCCTTTGAAGGCACTCCACAGCATGTTCCCATCCCTTCTGCTCGATTGGCTTTGCTCTGCAAAACTTTAAGCTCTGAAAAACCCTGTAGAATTGTTTATACTGCCTCAGGACATTTCAGAACGCACATCAGCCTCTGCACAAATTCAAGTGAAAGTCCGTTTTCATCGACCTTTCGCGACATTTTTAGCATAAAAACTAACTCAGAAGCATGGCTGCGATTGTCAAAAGGATGAGTTGGTCGCGAAAATCCCCCAAACTTTTATCTATCGATGATATTCAGCAAAATATATGCGATTCCTCGAAAGTGCTGAATTTGGGTGATGAATTTGACTTTCCACCCTATTTTCAAGTCTTACCAAATCAATTTGATATTGAAAAAGAGGTACAACGAGTGAACGAAGATGAAAATCTGGTCAATCTGATCCGGGAGCAGAAGTTATTCTTGGTCACAGAAGAAGCTGCCAGACTTAGTGTTGACGGCAATGTGGTCATTGACTTTTATGATGGTGTAAATATATACCAATTCTATTATCATTGCGATTATCCTGAAAGCAACAGGTACGCTGGACGAGAGAATCATGAGAGGGCGTATCTCATGGAAGGTGCTTTGAAAATCAAAGACGCGTTCGAGTTGGCTGGTGCACGACGTGTCAGAGTATGCCTGGTCTCTCATTTCGAAACATCGTCGAAGGCGGAAAGAGAATCGAGGTTAAAACTCAAGGTGCCAGGGGTAACAAAAGTAAAAGGGAAACGCGTTAAGAAGGAAGCGGGGGACTTTGAAGAATATAACGAAGTCCTTCTTGATCAATACTTTTCGCACCCACCAAAAAAACTTTCAAAGTCCCCAAGCGCTGCTCACTGGTTTGATCCGAATTGTATAAGACAAACAAATGCCATCATCAAGGCGCGCCTTGATGATGGCAATTACAAAACTGAAAAATGGAAAGGCTCGACATCATTTAAATTACGCAACGCTGGTGAGAAGAGCGGTTCTTTTGGCATGTCAACCAAGGTATTGGGATTCAAACGCGGCAAAAAAGACAGTACCTCTTCTACCACGATGGTCAATTTTTCGCTGGAAGTGGAGTTTTTCACTGAGGATGAGATCACGCAGCATCGTTCAAAGACCATGAAAACCCCTCTCGTAAGAATGGATTCCTCCGAAGCCAACAGAGTTCGCGAGCAGCTTGGCTTTTTGATCAAGACTCTGGATCCTGAAAACTGTCTCAGCAAGAGTAGCATTTCAGCACTCGTGATTGGTGAAAAAGGTGCTGGTAAAAGTTCCTTTATCTGGACTGTTCATCGAGCGTTCCAGGGGAGACTCGGATACCATTCAATATATGACGAGCGTCCAATGAATGGAATGGACATTCCCGTCTACATTCCCGAGAGGAGATTCTCAGATGCGACAGATGTGACTCTTTTTGAGAAGGATGTGTTTAGAAAAATAGACGCATCTCAGATCGACTTTCGATTACACTCAATGACGAAGTTTCCAGTCAAATGGGAGGAGAAGGAACTGACTTGCGAGTTCAAGATGATTGACTCGAGGGGTATGTTTGATGTCCTTTGTCAGGAGAAGAGCAATAAAAAAAGGAAGGCTTTGGTCGAGAAATTTGGAGGTCAAATGCTGAATCTTCCGGATTGTGCCTTTCTCGTCCTTGATGGATACGATTTGTTGGAGGACGACGATGAATTTTGGGTGAATGCCAGAGAAACGGTCTTGACTTTGTCGACCACGATGAATTCGAAGAAAGATACCCAGAATGGTTTTCCAGTTTTTGTGGTTCTCACTCGTCTTGACCTTATGAGGAATTCTCTAAAGGATGAGGATGAGGAAGATGGAGAAGTTGGAGATAGTTCTGATGAGGAAAAGGAAGGTTGGGAAGATGGAGATTCTTCTGATGAAGGCGAACAATTGTCTGAACATGAAGTCTGCGAGAAAGTGAAGGAATTGTTGAACTGTAAACCGGTATGTGGCGTGATATTTCTACAAAACTTCCTCAGGCCAAGTAAGGATGAAGTGGAGGGAATGCAAGAACTTTATGAGAGAGCTACAGAGAACGAAGAAGATTGTGAAGTATACAATCAAGAGATGAACCAATGCATCGAAATATATAAGATGGCTCTCGAAGCGGTGTCCTCACTTCACAACCCAGATAATTTTAATAGTGATGGTATATAGCTCTCTTGAATGATAAAAAAAATAATTTCTTTCTGCAGAGGGATTTTGAATACCAAGTAATCGTAATTATATGGCCAAGGAATCTTGTTTGTAAAGATTGAGATAAAGCGAGGTAGATTTGATTCAAGTAAAAGTCACAAAATGAACTGAATCAAAAATCGTACATTTTCGGCCATTGATTGAATTAACGAGCAACAACGATTCAAAATTTGACTTGTTGAAATTCATTTGAAATCAAGTCTCGAAAAATCGATTGAAAATTAATTCTTCAAAATATACATGCGAAATCCACTTTCAAGAGACGTAGATTGTAGAAGTATATTTTTCACACGTAATTGTGAAAAGGAGATATTTGTAAAAGACACGTAAATTTTCTCAAGTTGATTTAAGAGAGGTAAAATGAGAAACAGAGCGACATGTTCCCATGTAAAATGCAAAAGTATGGCAATGGCTCGCGGGAAATGCTTCAGACACGCTTACAGAACGTGCTCAACTAAGGGTTGTACCAATGTGATTTGTAACAAGACTGGTAAATGCCGAGGGTGTGTAAACGGGACCTGCTCAATTGAGGGTTGCACAAAGGTGGCTCGTGTCAAGCGTGGGAAATGCAGGAAACACGCGCTCGGAAAATGTTCGATTGAGAAATGTGAAAAGGTGGTGTTTGTCCATGGCAAATGTAGGAGGCATATGTACGGAACGTGCTCTGTCATTGGATGCAATAACATTGGTTGGGTTGCTGGGAATTGCTGGAAGCATACATATGGAACCTGCTCGATTGAAGGATGTGGAAATGTAGCTCAAAATCGTGGCAAATGTGCAAAGCACAAAGGAAAGTATTGTAGAAAGGCGGGATGCCTGAAACAACCACATCTGAATGCTTTGTGCTGTACGCATTGTAAACGATGCTCGCATCCTGGATGTGAAAGAGCTGCTCTTCGTGGTTCAGAGACTTTTCAGAGGTGTAAAAAGCACGGCGGAGGATACCTCTGTGTAATCTGCAAGGAATACCGCGTCAATTGGAAAGATACGGTTTGTTGGGTCTGTAAAGTACCAGATCATGCGCGTCAGCAGAGACTAAAGCGTAAGAAAGAACGCGTCGAGGAGAAAATACGCAATGTCTTGCACGCGCTTCACATTTATGATTCCTACCATGACCAACCCATTCGTTCAAAATGTCACGATAACAAACGACGTGGAGACCTTGCATACATTGTGAACACAAACAATTATGAATCTAAACTTGCTCACTTCAAAGACGTTCAAAAGAACCTCCATGCCGTTATCCTTGAGATTGATGAAAATCAACACCGGTACTATAATATTACCTGTGAGTGCGCAAGAATTTCTGAGCTCAAAGAACAAGTCATGGTTCCACTACATGTGATTCGATATAATCCTGACACGATTGATGACACGGTGCATTTGAAAGAGCTCTGTGATACTCTGAAAGATGCAGCTGTACATAACTACGCATTTGACGAGCCATCAGGTGTCAAAATCACATACATTGGGTACACTGAAGCGCGTGTCGAGGTTTTACGGAATGAGAGGAAACGATTGCATTCACAAATCAATCAATTTTCACTGCCACATCACCAACAAAAACGAGCGCTTTTTCTCAAGTAACTCTATCAGGGGCTGATAAGCCAGCCCGACCTAAGAGTATGTGAGTGGTACTCCGCCGATAATGCTAGCACCCATACTGGATCGTACCACAGAACCAGTAGAATTCATTCACATAGAACTATGAATATGCCGGAAATTGCTGAATCTCGAACGTAGCAGAAGCGGTACCACAGTATCTTGGGTTTAGGTGTAGGTGAATCTGAAAAAATCAACTTCCACTATGATTTAATTGAAAAATCTACTTTTATTTTCATTTTGCAATCTCCCAATGATATTTTATCGAGATCAGAAACGAAAGTGCTATGTAGCAGGATTTATGCTATCGTTTTCACAATATTTATTCGTTAACCAGAATCTAAGATCCATTTGTTGTTCACTGATTTCAACTTGAATCAATCGTTGTCACTCATTCGGTGAAAATTACTAAATTCCTGTTTTGATCTTGAAAGAAATTGAGACCAAAATCTAAAAAAAAATAAATTTCCTCAAAATGTCCAATTGATGATTTGGCAAACCGCCCGATTCCACAGCTCCGAGGACTGAATTCATCATCCCACTGGCAAAGAGAGCACATGAGAAGAGTTTCATTCTTTTATTCTTTTCACAAGAGGGAGTAATACGTTTTTTTGATATCTGGACCGCAGCCGCGTGATACGGAGAAAAAATCGCGTTCAGGTTTTTCTAATTCATACAGGAAGTGCAAATTACAAGTATTTGCCAAAAAACCCAAAAAGGTAGTCGTACTGATTTTAATATTTGTGTGTGTGTAGGATAAAAAGCTTGTGAACTTGCCCGCCAGATTTGAAAGGCTGATCACCCGTTAAAATCACTGTCGCAAAGAGATAAAAAGTAAGATCAACAGGAACAAACAGAAGAGCGAAAGGATCCGCTCAAAACGAATTGGCGTGACCTGCACCGCACGAAACATTGGAGAGACCGACTCGGATGAAATATTAGGTCGACTCTCAGGTACAACCGGGGAATGTGTGTGTAATCGAGCCCCAAAATATCCTCTAGAGGGTGACTCTGATTCCTTACGCAGGCTCTCATCCACAGCCGGGGATAAATTGTCAACAAAATCCCCTCGAGATCGAGACACAGTGACCGACTCTGAATTATTAGGTAAACTCTGAGGCATAGTCGGAGATAAAGTATCAAAGCGAACTCCTAAATCCCAGGCAATTGGACAGTCCCGCACCAACGCAAGTTTCTGACGTCGAGACCGCATGGCGCCCGGCTTGTGCACCGAGAAAGTGGCCTGTTTGTAGCGGTACTCCTCCTCGTAATGCCACTGTGTGCAAAACAAGTGCAGATCCTTCACAGTCGGCCTGGGCAAATCTGGGAATCGACGATAGCACGTCGAAAAGAGAACATCCTCAGGTTGCTGCTTTAAAGCCTCGACAGAACTACTCTCAATGCAGTTCAGCATAAACGACTTGTGGCGGAAGGACATCCCGCCCACACCGTAGAACAGAGCGTCTGGATTGCCGCGGCGGCCTAATTTCCACCAATTGTCCTCCCCGATTTGGTACTCGTAGGAGCAGCCGATGTACGGGAAGTCTGCAAACGCGCCAACCACGTCGATGAATCTGTCGCCACACGCGGCCTTGTCCACGCACCCGCAGAGCCCGACGTCGGATTGCACCACTAGGATGTGTTCCGCGTGGATCTCATTCCAAATGTGCGGGGTTTTCATGTATTTGTTGTAGTCATTTGTTTTTATTCCCTTTGGTTTGAAGATGTACGTTCGGTTCTTCAAGTTATACTTGGCGGCTTCCTCCCGAACAAGCCTTTGCGTCTCGTTATCTGAGAAGACATAGAAGGGCCAGGAAGGGTCAATCTTCGCTTCCACAGACTTGATGATGTGTGTATAGTTAGGCGGACTCTCGGGGTTTGTAAACATCTGCGCGATGGCGATGGCGAAGTCTGAATTATCTTTTTGAGCCATTTCTGTTCACCGTTCGTCCGCCATCGCGATCTTGTATTTTAGAGGTTGTTTTTTGGAGGTTAGGTTTTATAATTTGCTATTTTAGTATTATTTATATCCAAGGTTTTCCTAGAAACATTCTAGAACCTCCACATCAAAAAAGAATGCCGAAATTCACTACTTGTGATCGAATTATGAGAAGTGTGAGTCTGGTGATTTCAAAAAAGGAGATCGAGATTGATTTGAGGGAGATCTAGATTTTTGAGATGGAATTTCAGTTTGGACTCTTTGCTTTGGTACTGATTCTGCCGCTCTTCAGCGCTGCTTTCCTTTGAGCTTCTCGCAAGACTTTTCCTCTACAATTAAGGGTTTGCAGCTGCGCAACCTCAAGTTATACGGAATCGCAACCAAGAAAAATCAATGAATAGATGATGAAATCGAGCCTCGCTCGATGTTTTTTTTTTCCTGCGGGCTCTCGTAGGAAGCAGCGATTTTGGACTTTTTGTGGACGACTTTTGCGAAAGCTGCATGGACTATTAACACGTTCACTTTTTTTCTTGATGCACCAATCTGAGATCCTGCCCGACGTGCTTCCAGGTAGTGTTCATGCCCGACGTGCTTCCAGGTAGTGTTCAGATACTGCCGGTTGCTTCGTAGAGCTTATATACTTTGTACTCTAGTAAAATTTAAACAAGACCCTATGAATCGGCTCCAACCAATGGCCGATGACAAATTGGTGTCGGTATTGGCTCTCGAAACCGATTCGGAATCGGCTCCAGGGGTGGGAACGGCATCAGCCTCAATTCGAGCAGGATTTGCTTGGCCGCCAAAGTCACTGATCATGGGATCAGACGCAGAGGAGTCATGACTCTGCTGCGACAACATCTTGAGATTCATCTTGAGATTATGTTATAGAGAGGTTTCGGACTGGCCCGGGTCTTGCATTTTCGGGGAGCTCGAGCCTCGGTCCGCCAAGGTGTGCTCGAGCAATAACCAGCCGGAAGGGTTTCCCGACTAACAAGCGCAATCCCATTGAAGTGTCGCAGCAGAGTCATGACTCCTCTGCGTCTGGTACCATGATCAGGCTGACCGACCTTGGCCCCTCCAGTCAGGCAAGCCATCAGTCGGACCGAGCCTCAAGCCAAGCGGACAGAGGCTCGAGCCAGGCGGACCGAGGCCCAAGCCCCCCGAAAACGCAAGGCCCGGGCCAGTCTGAAACCTCTCTTCAACACAATCCAGAAGACTAATCCAGAGTTTGTTGTGTCATAAAGCCGGACAAGAATATTAGTAAAGCAGACTCAACACGCAGAAAGCAGAACCTGAGACTTTTTGACCTAGCGAACACTCGCGCGAACCCGCAGGCTAGGACAGAAGTACGCTTTGTGTAGGTCCACACAGCAACGGGCTTTTTAACAGTGAATGATGTCAGCGAGCGCCAGCCCATCTGGATGATCAGCCGACCACTTCTGAACTGACTCTGCTGCGACAAAGCTTTAGATCTTTGCAGGGAAGATGATGAATTTGGTGAGAAGGCGGACATAGGCTGTATGTGTATGCCATATATCAAAGACGAAGACTGCGAAAAATATCCGCAAGCCGTGAGAGCCTGCCAAAGCAAAACGGCGGGAAATTGGGTGGGAATATTAAAGGAACACTTCTCTCTAAAATGACACCGAGTACACACTTACTGGACGAGCTTCTTGGTGGCTAACGCGATAATGTACTTGAAACCCTTGAGCCAGTCCTTGTGCTGCGCCCAATCCGTCTTTGCCAAACTCATCTGCACGTCGCGCGCAGTCTTGAAGTCAAACGCGTTGAAATTCGTCGACAGCCCCCGCAGCTTCTCCACAATGTCCGGCGCGATCTCAGCCTTGCATAGCTTGGTGTGCAGAACATCCAACGCCTTGGTGGCCTCGTTCGCGGACCGCTGGTCTGGACCGGTGAGTGGTAGACTACTCAGTTTGGCCATAACGTTCTTGAATGACTGCATCACTGGCTGGAGGTCGGGAGGTAGCACGAGCGGCTTCTCCGGTACAGGTGCGGGAGCTGGAGCTGGAGCGGCGGCTTGGGTCGCGCCAAACGGCCCAGTGTGGTTCCCGTATTTGCTACCTGCAGCGGGATTTCCGGCAGTCGACCCGAAGCCGTCGTTTTCCGGGATGCCTGATTTGCGCCCCGGCACGGCCATTGGCTTCCCGGGGACGGGTTGACTCGGGGTCATCATCGAAGGGGGTGCCGGGTTCGCGATTCCCGTGGATTGTTGGTTGTACGCTGGTTGCTGTGCGTACCCCTGAACAGGTTGTTGGTTGTACCCCTGAACAGGTTGTTGGTTGTACCCCTGAACAGGTTGTTGGTTGTACCCTTGAACAGGTTGTTGGTTGTACGCGGGTTGCTGAGCAGGTTGTTGGTTGTAGGCAGATTGCTGAGCAGGCTGCTGAGCCTGAGCCTGACTATACGCGGGTTGTTGAGTAGGCTGCTGGCCGTAACCATTCGAACTCGAGTGCTCTTGTAAAACAGGTTGCGGTACCTCTACAGGAACAGGGGCAATCCCAATCTCATCCTCCACGGCGGCGGGCGGCATGACTACGGCGTGGGGCTCCTTCTCTGCACTTGCAGTTACAGGGGGAGTAATTTCTTCTTCGAACGCCTGGCTTTCTTTTTCTTGTTCTTCCGCCGTGTTTGGTGTTTGATTTTGGCCAAATTCTTCTACAGGCTGGTCCGCCGGTGCGCTATCGAACGAGTTGAGTGAAGGTGCCCCTGCAGGAGCGGCCCCAAAAACATCCTCCGCAGAGGGCGAGTTGGGCTCTGGCTGTGCGAATCCCCCCACAGGTTGTTGCCCGAAGCCCTGCGCCTGCTGCTGCTGCTGCTGATGCTGCTGCTGCTATCTTTTCGCGAGTGGGTGAGAAACTCAAAAATGAGCCAAACGATAAGGTGTAGACTTGTAGACAATGCTAGGATATTCTGATCACTCTGCGAAAGCGAAACCTTCTATCGGAGTGTTGATCGCATCGGAAACGCGTTCTGAAGGTCGGACAGAGAAAGAGCGAGGACCACTTTGGTGGGAGAATGAGCTCTTGAAAAATATTCAAGTTTTTCATTTCACAGGACCAGAACAGGAATACTAGAACGATAAAACCCAGGACCCTTGAAATCAAAAGCATATCTACTAATCACGCCAGAAGCGGGTCAGTGGCCTCCGTGACCGCAGACTCGAGATCCTGCTCAGACACTATAATCTTGACAACCTGCGAGTTGGTCAGCATGATCTCCTCGCCAGCCGCAATCTCCAGCCAGCGACTCTTCTTTAAAAGCTTGACCGTGGGCCGCCGCTCCGGGTCCTTGTTCAACATGGCCCTGAGTAAGCGCATGGCGTCGCCAGACACAGACTCGTGGGTCGGGTCGTTGCTCATGGGGAAACGCAGCGGCTGTGACACGATCAAACTCAGCATCTCGTGCGGCGTGCTGGCCAGGAAGGGCACCCTGCCGAAGAGAAACATGTACAGCGTGATGCCCGCGGCCCATAGATCAGCAGTCTTCCCGCTGTATACAATGGTAGACGGGTTTTTCTGCTTTTCTCTCTTTTCCAAAGCCTGGGTCTCGGAGGCATGCCCGGACGCCTCGGGTGGAAGGAACGCGTACGTCCCGATGAGAGTAGAGATTTCATCGTCATGTACGACCACCATGTGGTCATCACTACTCTCCCGCTTAATGCCCAACAAAACCTGCTGCTCCTGGGAGACGCGCTCAGCCTCGGTTTCCCAGCGCGGCGTGGCGATTCTCTTCTTCTTCTCCGAGTCGAGGCGGGCCTTCTCGCGGGAGCCCACGG
>JACKZZ010001150.1_pt1 | contig 13061 bp, 9 predicted proteins | sample 8027871 | NCBI WGS metagenome assembly JACKZZ01 (sample SAMN15724774, study PRJNA655200) | protist metagenome | isolation source: fluorescence activated cell sorting (FACS) single amplified genomes of... | place: USA: West Boothbay Harbor, Gulf of Maine | collected 2000-07-19
TTCCACTCATCTAAAAGATCTTGCCATATATCTTTTTTATTCATTTCTTGAATGAAAATAGAATTTAATATATTATCCAATAATGGATTATTTGGGTGATCTATATTATATTTTTCATTCTGTTTTTTAATCAATTCTAATTTTTTTAATAACTTATATTTTTGGTAATTAATTTTTATATTCATAATTTGTTCTTCTGAATTAACTTTGTTTGTTTTATTCATTTTAGTTTCATCATAACCTTTGCTAAAATCAGTGTTTAGAGAAGGTTTTGTTAATTCATTTTCCAATGACATATTAATAATTTTAGGTTTATTATTTTTAAAATTATTAACATTCGTAGAAAGTAGAAGAAGAGATGTAATAAAAGATATCATATATATGATATTGAAGTTGATTATTCTTAAAACGTATTTTTGATAATATAAAAATTATATTTAAATAATAAATTTTATTTAGGTTAATGATGGCAGATTTTGATGAAGCATTTTCTGGAAAAATCAGTAATAATTTACAATTAAATAATCAGAATTCAATTGATCATTTTTTTACTCAAAGAAAGATCACTAAACACGTTGAATATGTTGATACGAAAGATATGAAAAGAAAAAAAAAGAAAGTTGATGTTAAGTTAAATTTTATAGCAATTAATATTCCATATTATGATAATGTTGTAGATAATACAGTAAGTATTGAAATGAAAGTTTTTGGAAATAGTAGCTTAAAATATTATGGTGTTCATGAAAGTAAAGAAGGATTTTTTCCAAGTATAATGTTAAAACTAGGTGAAGATAAACAATTATTCGTTCATATTGTTTTCAAAAAAGGTGATGAACATATTGTTGGAAAAGAGTATGTATCTTTTGTTGATATTCCAGCAAGATATCAAATTGAACCTTCTATTAGTGATATGGGCAGTGAAGTCGATAAAGAAGATAAATAAATTAAAAATTTTAAAAATTCCTAATTTATATATATATGAGTTTTTTTTATTCCGCTAATGGTGAATGTAATAATATTAATATTGAAAAATTTGGTAATGAAGAAAAAACTGAAAATAATCTGAAAATGATAACTCCTGCTACATTATTTAATTTCTATGATGTCGAAATTAATGATAAAAATATTGCTATAGTTAATACTTTAGATAATCCATATTTTATTGTAAAAAAACCTTATAAAAATGAATATTTAGAAATATACAATAATGGAAAAGATTTTATGAACAAACCATTAAATAGTAATATCAAATTAATTATTTTATATTGTGCAAATTATACATGTTCTGCAGCAAAAAATTATGCTAAAAAATTACTAGCAAAATTTAGTGATTACACTGGTAAAGTTGTATTATATGAAGGTGGATTGTTAGAATGGTCAAATATGTCATTAAATTATTCAAACTATGGAATTTTTAATACTGAAACTAATAAATTATTAAATAATAATGAGTTGTATGATATTAATATTAACTTTTCTCATTGGTTAGAAAGTAATCATACAGGATTTCCAAAATTTGTCTATGATCATGTAGGTAATAGTAATTTTTACAAAAATTTAGATAAAGTCAAAAATAATATTATTACTACAAAGTTATTAGAAAATAAAGTATGTGTTGTTACTGGAGCTACTAGTGGTTTAGGATTAGCTACTTTGAAAAAGATGCTTGATAATGGTGCAAAACATGTAACAGGAACTTACTATAATAATGATACTAGGGCAAAACAAGTTGAAAATGAATTGGTAGAGAAATATGGAAATACTAGAGTCAAAATTTTAAAAGCTGATGCAAGAACAACTGAAGGTAATAAAAAAACTTTTGATTCTGAAGAAAGAAAAAAATATTTACCATTTGAATTAGTTCCTGTTGATTGTGTTGATATAAATGCAGGAATTTTTGGACCTGCTAATATTCATAAAAAACATATCTTCAATATTAAGGATGAAGATTATGACAAAGTAATAAAATTGAATTTGCGTGGTTATTATTTAGGATTTAAACATTTTTCCAAACAAGCTATTCAAAATAATGTAAAAGATGCTGCAATTGTATGTATTAAATCTATTTATGGATCTACTGGATCATTATTTTCTAATACAGCATATCAAATTTCTAAACATGGTACAATGGGATTAGTAAGACAATCAGCAATAGAAATGGCTAGACCAAATAAAAAACTTGGATTAATACATCCAATTAGGGTAAATGCTGTTTCACCAACTTTTACTGATACAGCATTAACAAGGCCATTATTAAAATATAATAAAGTGAATGATACTATAGCAAATTCTAATACTACCGGTGAACTAGCTAAGAAAGAAGATGTAGCAAATGCAGTAGTATTTTTATGTTCTAAATTATCAGGGTCAATTACAGGAGTTGATTTACCAGTTGATTGTGGGGTTTTAGCAGAATCAGTTCCAACTTATCCTGAAGTTAGAAAATTAAATGACGAGGATGATATTGATGTATTAAGTTGTTGCGGAGATACAGTTTAATTAACTTTAAAATTAGTGAATTATATTAATTCAATAAATTTAAAGAGGTAACTTTATATTTTTTATATAACCATGGATTTAAGTTCATTAAGAGAAAAGATAAATAAAATTGATTCAGAATTACTATTCAAATTAAAAGAAAGAATGGAAGTCTCTAAAGAAATAGGTATATTTAAAAAAGAAAATAACTTGGAAGTATTAGATTCTAAAAGAGAGGAATTATTAATTAATTCTTTGATTAATAATGATACCAAAGTATTTGAAGATGTTAAAAATAAAGAATTCATAACTGATTTATGGAAAGTAATTATGAATTATTCTAAAAGTAATCAAAATTTAAATTAGTTTTTTTTATCGACAATCTTTGGGCTCCAGCTATTTTTTTGTCCAAATGGAAAACCATAAGCTGGAAAACCACCAGCTGGAATAACATTACCAGTTATATTAGATCCTAAATATGAGACTGTTCCAGGATTAAATTGTTGTTGTCCTACAGGAAGTTGACCTTGAATTTGTGATTGAAATTGATCAAGAATACTATTAATTTGTGTAGCAAATCCCTTAACATTATCTGTTGGTGCACCACCTAAATATCCATTGGCAATAGCTTTGAATTGACTAATTATATCTTGGTAAGTAGTTGTGTTATTAGTTGTTGGTGTATTTGATCTATAATTGTTAATTAGATCTTGAATATCTTTTTTAATAGCATCTGTTTCATTATTTGTATAGTTAGCAGATACATGACCTAATCCTTGTTGCATTCCTATTAATATAGATTCAATTACATTACTTGGATTTATTTGTACTTGGTATGTATGTTCAGGTTGTCTAACAGCATTTGGGAATGGATTTAAGTTAATAGTAGCTGTAAAATTATAGTTACCAGCAGCATTTGGTGAAGATGGTGTAGAACCAGCAGCACCAGTAGCAGCAGCAGTACCAGTAGCACCTGAAGTACCAGTAGGAGTTAAATTAACTTGTCCAGTGATGTTAGTAGCTGGAGGGTTAGATAATGAAGTAGCAGCTAATCCAACTGGAGCGATACCACCAATTGGCATCATACCTCCCATTGGAGCCATAACTGAAGTTCCTGGAATACCACCTACAAATGGCATTCCACCTGATCCTGGTAAGATAGTAGTTGCACCAGCTGGGGCAATTCCAGTTTTAGTTGGAGACATAGCAATAGTCATATGTCTTTTATTGTTTTGGTCAAAAGTTGGAAATACTGATGTTGCTGGTGTTAATTGTTTTCCACCAGCTGGAGAAGTAAATCTATTATTAGTTGTGATCATTGGTCCAAGACCTCCAAGACCTGGTGAGACCATTGCGTTTAATCCACCCATAGCTGGATTTAAAATTGAAGGTAATACTTGAGTTCCAGTGGCAGCTTGATTAAAAGTTGGTGATGCAACTGTAGTACCTGCAATAGTTGTTGCAACATTAGTTCCAGTTTGTGGAAATACTTGTAATTGAGTTTGTCCTGTTGGAGTGGTTCTTAGACTGGTTACTCCAGCTGGTGCTATTCCACCTGCTAATGCATATGGAGATAATACTTGTTGAAATGGCATTTGTCGTTGAACTGCTGGAATTGCAGCTGATCCCATGAATCCATTATATGGCATACTTGATAACATAGTTCCTCCTTCCATGTCTTCATCGTCATCTAATAAATCTTCAAAATTTTCTATAGAATCATTATCTTCATCTTCATCTTCAGCTCCACCTCTCATTAAATTTGAGTTCATGTAATGAATTTGACCAGTTAAAGGATTTTCAACTGGATAAACATTTAATCCCAAGAAATTTCTTCCATCTTTCCAGAATTTTTTGACTCTGGCTTCCATATGTCTTTCTTGGTCTTTGATGATTAAATGATTAATATTCATATCTCTATGTGATTTAACAAAATATTTTATAGCTTCATTGAATGTATCTGCTGTTACAGTGTAGTGAAAAGGATGTACTACTGTGAAAACTGACATATATATAGAAAGATTTAGAAAAAATCTTTCAAAAAAGTTTTAATTTGAAAAATAAAAAAATTGTTAAATAATTTAAATCTAAATTAAAATATAATTATGAAAGATAAATTTAATCAAGAAAATGCTAATTTAAAGATAAAAAAACTTGGTTTGGGTATCAAAGTTGTAAGGAAAAAATTTATGTCTCAAATAAAATTACTTAGATATAGTCCAACAGAAAAGATTAGTCATATTTTATTAAGAAATACATTAATTTTTCACAATGTAATTTTTAAAGTTAAAAAAACATCTGATCATTTGCATGAGTGTGCAAACAAGTTAAGAAACAAAAACACTAGTAAAACTGAAAAAGATAGACTAAAAATAGAAATGAACGAACAACAAATTGTAGTATATGCATTAATAAAAAATTTAATTAATTTATTAAATACTTATTCAATATTTGATCATGATTTTGAAATTGAAAGTTTATCAAATAAAAATGAAAACGATATATTAGAAAAAATTCCTGCTCAATATCATGACTTGGTAAGAAAAGTTTTGATTGATGTAAAACCAGTAATGCCTGATGATTTGAAAAGTAAGGAAAAAGTAGTAGAAGGTTTCGCTGATCCATTTTCAGCAGCAATTGATACAATTATTGATGGTATAAAGTCTGTAATTGGTGAAATTGAAAAAGGAATAAATGTAGTAAAAGATTTTGTTTTAGATATAATTGATAAAATCGGAGATATATTTACAAAAATATTTGATTTTATGGAGGATGTTTTTAAAAATTTAAAAGACATAGTAGAATTTATTGGTGGATTTTTATTTCAATGTATTGATTTATTTTTTAAGATTCTAAAGTTTATTTGGTTGTTAATTACGGAATGGATACCTTGGTTTGTTGTAGAATGTTGGAAATATTTAACTGTTTGGTTCTATAATATAGACGTTCTTCCGATGGCATATTTAATGCAGTTTCCATTAGATGATTATATAGGACAAATAGCTGAGTATGCAGTTCCATATTCAGGTAACGTAGTTTCATATATGATGTTGGGAGAATGTATTGCATTTTATATATTCTGGATTTATCCTAAAAGTATGAGAATAGTACAAACTTTTATCATTAACTTCTTCAAAAATGTTATAATATACATAATTTCATTTGGAAAAGAGGGTATATCTGACGGTCAAGACATTGCGAAAGCAATGCAGGAAGTTTTCTTACCAAGATGGTTAGTAATGATGTTTAGAGATGTAGGTCCAAAAATGAATGAAAATATATCAAGTTTTACTGCTGATAGTGTGTCATTAGAAAATAAAACAGCAAATTTTGCTAAATTTATGATGGATAATATGTTTGCAATACCAATAAAAATCATAATGATTATTTGTATATTTATTTTTACTTATAGAATGATAAGTCCACATATGTCTTATGCATTACCAACAATTAAAGAACTAACACAATTCCCAATGGTAATTACATCTGATGCTAAGAATTTTTTATTTCCAGCTAATGTAGCATAAATAGAATAAACATTAATGTTATCTGTTATTTATGATTTTTGCTATCGTGTTTGCTTTGCGAAATGAAGATACCAAATATATTATTATATTATTTTGAGTATTAAAAATAAAGTTTATCAATAACTTGATTTACAAATTAATTCAATTAAAACTGTCTTTTGTTATCTACAAATGACACTTATAATAAAAAAATAATTTTCAAAAAAGAATATTAAAAAGATTATAAAAAGAATATTAATTGGCATAATAGATATCTTTAGTATAGAAATGACATTTTTTCAAAATGATTTAAGTAAATTCCAAAAAAAAATCTCGGAATAAATATATATGTCAAACAATAAGGAACTTAAGGAACAAATAAAAAAGCTTGAGAAAGGAATAAAACATTGTTCTAATAGATGGAATAAAGAAAAAGATAGATTAAAATGGTATTCAGATACTGAACCTGCTATTAATATTGTTATATTGAGAAATTTTACTTATATTAGAAATATTGTAAATAGAATGAATGATAATTTAAATTTTATTAAAAGTAAAAATAATAAAGATTTATCGAAAGAAGAAAAAGAAGAAATTGACAAAAAATTTCTATCCGCTTACTTACTTTTAGAAAGTGTAATAAAAATTAATGATAATTATTCAATAGTCGAATATGATTATGAGGTTATGAATCTAAAAATGTTTGAGAATGATAGTTTTTCAAAAATTAATGATCCTAAATTATCAAAAATGATGCTAAAAAATAAAAAAGATATAGTTGAGAACTTTGATTCATGTAAAGTAAAGATAGTAGAAGGATTTGGATTTCTAGATCCTATTATGAGTATTATTGATGAAATTAAGAATGGATTTATGATGGTTATTAAAGGTATGGTTGATATTGCGCAATTTGTTGGTAATTTATTGAAAGATTTTGTTTTGTTATTATTTGAATTATTAAAAATGATTTATTATTTTATTGTTAAAATAATCCCTGCAATATTTACATTTATGGTTGCAATTGCAACTGGTATTTGGAGAAGAGCACATCTGATACCATTTTCTATGTTTTTCTTTTTTGTTATATTTGGAGCATATTCGTATTATAATATATGTATTCTTGGAGATTGTGATGCTGCGACTGCAATGAATAATTATCAAAAAATTGGTCAAATGGTAGCTGTATCAGCATTACTAACTCTTGGTTTGTGGTGGAGTGATAATGGTAGTGCGATGAAAGCAATGCAAGATGTAACTAGAGATGCATTATTATGGTTTTTTATTGGACCTGCTCAAACTTTTGTTATGTTAATATTGAATGTTCAGAGAAATAATAGAATGTTTTTGAAATCTACACCTGATGAAAAGAAAGCAGAATTAATATCTGCACATATAATATTCAATGCTCCATTTATTATTGCAAGATTATTTATTTGGCTTGCTATATTTAAAAAGATTATTGAATTTTTTGCTCCTCATATTGTTTCCTATATTCCAACTATTAGGGAAATATCAATTACTCCATTTGTAGCAATAAAGGATATTCTAGATATTTCAGGATTAATGAATTTAATAAAAGGAAGTGGTGAAGAGACATTTATTGAATAAACTGATCTATTATCAATCTAAATTATAGTTGATATGTTAATTCTTAAAATTATTTCAAAAAGTTTTAAAAAAAGAGTAAAATGTTTTGATTTTCAAAACATTTTAAATTTTTTAATTTTTCTAACTTATTCTATATGATTAAAGATAAAGAAGTTAATGATAAAGTTAGGAAATTAAAACTAGCATTGAATCATACTATGAAAAAATGGAATAAGCAAAAGAAAATTTTAAAATCTAGATATTTTAGTAATTTTGAAAGTAATGTTGATACTCTACAAGTTAGAAATTTAACATTTACAAATAATGTAATTCAAAAAGTTAATAAAAATTTAGTAGAGATTGATAGTTTATCTAAAAATAATAATAACCAAAATCTAATTAATGAAAAATTTAATACATCTTTTATGTTATTACAATCTATATGTAGTGTAGGTAATAAATATTCTTCAAAAAATTATGATTATGAAATTATGAGTGTTAAAGCGATACACAGTAAATTAGATAATATTGGAAAGAGTAATAGAGAAGATAAAAATTTTCAAAAAAATAAGAAAAATATATTAGAAGAATTTGATTCTGTAAAAGTAAGAATCACTGAAGGATTTGATTTTAGTCCAGTGACAGATTTGATAGATAAAATTGGAGATGGATTCAAGTTTGTTATTGATGGTATAATTAAAGTAGCAAAATTTGTTGGTGAATTTCTAAAAGATTTTGTTATTTTAATGTTTACTTTGTTAAAAATGTTATGGGAATTTATTACTAAATTTATACCTAAAGTAGTAGAAGTAATGTTTAAAATATGGGAACATCTTAGAAAATGGGTACCTAAAATTGGTTTATTTGTGGTTGTATCATTTTTTATTGCAAGGGAAAGTTTTATTACCTTAATAGGTTGTTATGTTATGCCAACAATTATATTATTAACTGGAGCTGAGTCTATGTTATCAAACATTCAAAGTGCGAGTCATTCATTGTCTGGAGTTTCAGCCCCATTAGAAGAACAGTTACATGCATTTTTATATGAAGGAAAATGTCATCCTATTGTAACTCAATTAATACAAGGAGTGTGCACTAAGATACTTTTATTTTATTACTTTTATTGTTTTTGTTTTAATCCTGAAATTTTTGAATATACACAAAAATTAATGTTTGAAGTTATTCTTTGGATGATTTCTGGTCCAATGAAAGGATTAGTCTCATGGATTTTAGGAATAGATATTGATGATGAATTATTTTCTAAAATTAAAGATCCAGAAGATTTTATAGGAAAAGTTGGTAGATTTGTTACTCTTTTTTATAATAATTTTTTCATGGTTCTTACTAGAATAATTTCATTAAGTATAGCAGTAATTTGTTCTTATAAATTTTTATACAAACCTCATTTATCTGGGTATGTACCAACTTTGAGAGAAATTTCATTTTTACCATTGTTAGCAATTAAAGATTTATTTACTTTTACTGGATTTGTAAAATTATTACCACCTTATGCTTAAACAAAATAATTTTTTAATTAATTAGAATAATTTTTTAATTAATCAAAATAAATTTTTCTAATTAATGAAAAAAATTGATTTAAAATTTACTAAATTATTTAGAGTATTATATTAATCCTTGATGGGTATTAAAAATCTTTTAAAATTAATAAACATGTACCCTGATCTTATTGAAGAAAAAGAAATTGAAGAATTTAGAAATAAAAAAATAGCAATTGATGTTAGCATTTTGCTATATCAAGTAGTAATTTCTGTTAGAAATACTGGATCAGATCTTACAAATAAAAAAGGAGAAGTTACATCACATATATTGGGTTTATTTAATAAAACAATAAAGATGTTAGAAAATAAAATTATTCCAATTTATGTATTTGATGGTAAACCACCTGTATTAAAAAAGAAAGTTTTAGATATCAGAAGATCTATTAGGAGAAAAGCAGAAGAAAAAATGGAACTAGCGGAAACAGAAGAAGAAAAAATTAAATATTTTAAAAGGAGTGTAAGTATATCAAGAAAACAATTAGATGAATGTAAGGAATTGTTAGATTTTATGGGAATACCTTATGTAAATGCACCAGAGGAGGCAGATTCACAATGTGCTTGGTTAGCAGAACAAAATTTAGTATATGCTGTATTAACTGAGGATATGGATATATTAACTTTTGGTTCTCCTAAGGTAGTTAGAAATTTAACTTCCCAAAAAAAGAAGCCTATAGAATTAAATTTATCAAAAATTCAAAATAAGTTTGGCTGGACACATAATAATTTTATAGAAATTTGTGTATTATTTGGTTGTGATTATTCAGAACATATTACAGATATAAACTTTTTAAAGTTATTTCATGAATATCAGAAGAATAAGAATATTTATAAGGTGTTAAGTAAACTAAACAAGAAAATAGATGCGAAAGAATCAATAATGTATTTTAAAAATCCAATAATAGATAAGGATGTAGGAAGTTTAAATATAAAAGAAATTAATTACGAAAATTTAGAAAATTTATTAGTAAATAAATATGGTCTAATAAAATACAAGATTAAAAAGAAAATCAATATATTGAAACAATTTAACAAATAAAAGTAAAAATTAATTGAAACTTATTTTATAAGTTCTATATATGGATAATAATAATTATAAAATGAAGTATTTGAAGTACAAGACTAAGTACAGGAATTTAAAAAAACAAATAGGAGGAGAAAGTTCAATATATATATGCGAAGGTAAAAGAGATGGTGTTTCAGGATGTAGAAAATGTTGTAAATTACATTTTAATAACGACCAAATAAAATATAGTAAATGTGTAAATTATTGTATGAAAAAAAATTGTTTTATTTAAAGCTTAGTATTAATAAGTTATATATATGTATTCAGATATTGGTAATTGGGTTAACTTTCTAAATAGTGAACTTGATAGTTTAGGAGCGAACAAAATGGATAAAATGGAGGTCTGTAAAGATCTTAAATTAACTTCTATATCTGTCTTGAAAGATCATATTAAAAATTTAAAAGGTAGACAGTTAACTAAAAGATTAATTGAACTTAAATATGGTTTTGAGATTGCAGCTCACCAGATAAAGAACGATAGTCAACTGGGAAGAACTGAAAAGCTTCCTTTTTTGGCAATTTGTCATTCTTTACTATTATTAATAAATAAGACAGAGAAAGATGTTATGAGTATTGGTAAGAATTTTGATTCAAATAAATATTTTTCAAAATTTGAAAAAAGTTTGAATAATGCAAAAAAGTCTAAAGATATTCTAAAGGTTATAGGGAAAGATGAATGTGTTCTTAAAGATGAAAAATCAGAAAGTATTAATAATATAAATGATTCAAATGATTCAAATGATGCTAAAGATATTAATAATTCATTAGTAGATACTATAAAAAAATTATATACAGTTTTAGGTACTAATAAAAAACAAAAAGAAACTACTAAAGAATCAAATCAAGATGAAGATACAGAATACGAAGATGATAGTGAGGAGGAAAGTGAAGAATATGAAGAAGAAGATGATGATGAAGAAGAAGAATACGAAGAAGAAGATGAATATGAAGAAGAAGATGAAGAGTATGAAGAAGATGAAGAAGATGAAGAAGATGAAGAAGATGATAGAATGATGACTAGAAGTAAATCAAAAAAGAGAGGAGGTTGGTTTTTAGTAATGAATAGGAAGCCTAATAAAAAGAAGAAAGTAGAGGACAAAGTAGATTCTACATTTCTTGAAACTATTGGATCTATGATTGAAAATAATGGCTCAAAAGGTTTAAGAGATCCTGATGAAAGGGAATTATTTGAAGATAAACTATTGAAGTATTTTACAAAATGTGAGTCAGATAAGAAAGATGACTTATTAGGAAAGTTCAAGAATATTTTAAATTGTGAAAGTAACATTGAGCCTTTGCTATTTAAGATTATCAATTTGAATATTCCAAATGAAACTAAAAATGATATAGTAAATGAATATTTGAATATGGAGGGTTCATATAGCGATAAGGCTAAACTTAAGACTTGGTTAGAAAATGTAATTAAGATTCCATTTGGTACTGAAGTTGGTAAGAACTTATCTGAATTAAAAGATCCTAATGAAATTTCTGGTTTTGTAAATGATATGAGAACTCTTATGGATAAAGCAGTACATGGACATGAAGAAGCTAAGAAAAGTATTATTCAAGTAATGGTTCAGTATATAACAAATCCTGAGAGTAATGGTAGTTGTATTGGTATTTGGGGACCTCCTGGAAATGGTAAAACAACATTGATTAAAGAAGGAATTGCAAAAGCGATGGAAAGAGAATTTGTTTTTATTTCGTTAGGAGGTGCACAAGATTCATCTTATTTAGATGGACACTCTTTTACATATGAAGGTTCGATATATGGTCGTATTGCTCAAGGATTAATGAAATGTAAGTGTATGAATCCAATAATTTATTTTGACGAGTTAGATAAAGTAAGTGATAGCTATAAGGGAATGGAAATTATTAATTGTTTAGTACATTTAATTGATCCTGCTCAAAATTCAGAATTTGTTGACAAGTACTTTTATAATTTAAAACTTGATTTGTCAAAAGTAACATTTATGTTTTCTTACAACAATCCAAGTCTAATTGATCCTATTTTGAAAGATAGAATCACCCAAATTCAAACTAAGTTTTTAATTGTTGATCAAAAGATTCATATTGCGAAGAACTACTTACTTCCTACTATTGGACAAGATGTTGGGCTAAAAGATAATAGTATAGAGATAAAGAATGATTTATTGGAGTATATTATATCTAGTTATACAAATGAAGGAGGTGTAAGAAAGATTAAAAAGATATTGTATTCAATAGTTAGACAGTTAAATATTTTAAATTTGACCAAAGAAAAACTATGTGGAAAGAATGTTAAATGGCCATTTAAAATAAAGAAGGAATATCTTCCAGAACTATTAATGGACTTTGATAAAGTTGATTTCCAAAAGATTCATAATGAAAGTAAAGTAGGTGTTATTAATGGTATGTGGGCAGGTAGCCTTGGATTAGGTGGAGTTCTTCCAATAGAATCTAAATGGGTACCTTCTAAAGAAAGAAATCACATTGAAGCTACTGGTTCTTTGGAAAAAGTTATTAAAGAAAGTATTAAAGTTGCAAACACTCTTGCATTAAGTTTACTAACAGAAAAAGGAAGAAAAGATCTAGATGACAAGTTTGAAAAAGAGCCACAAGGAATTCATGTTCATTGTCCAGACGGAGCAACACCAAAAGATGGTCCTTCTGCAGGCACTGCATTAACAGTGTTACTCTATTCATTGTATTGCAATAAAAAGATTAAGAATGATATTGCTATTACTGGAGAAATTAATCTACAAGGTGAAGTTCTAGAAATAGGTGGATTGGAAGAGAAATTAGGAGGTGCTAAGAAAGCTGGTGTTAAAACTGCTTTTATACCAAAGTCAAATGTAAAAGATATTTCTAAAATAAGTAAAAGAAATC
>JACKZZ010008181.1_pt1 | contig 13061 bp, 15 predicted proteins | sample 8027871 | NCBI WGS metagenome assembly JACKZZ01 (sample SAMN15724774, study PRJNA655200) | protist metagenome | isolation source: fluorescence activated cell sorting (FACS) single amplified genomes of... | place: USA: West Boothbay Harbor, Gulf of Maine | collected 2000-07-19
TCACCACGGCAAGCATCACAATGCCTATGTACAAAAGTTAAATGAGCTGATCAAAAACACTGCCCTATCAGCACAAGACATCGAAACCATTATCTTATCTACATCCGGTGACCCTAGCAAAGCAGCAATCTTTAATAATGCAGCGCAAATATGGAACCACAGTTTTTTTTGGCTATCTATGATGAGAGATGGAGGCAATATGCCAACAGGAACTCTAGGCAGTAAAATAAATGAAGCTTTCGGAGACTTTAACACATTCAAACATGAATTTGTGCAAATGGGCGTGTCGCAGTTTGGTAGTGGCTGGGTTTGGCTAGTATTTAACCCATCAACAAATAAACTAGAACTGATCAAAACTGCAAATGCAGACATGCCGATTACAAAAAGCAAACATGCGCTTATATGTTGCGATGTTTGGGAACATGCATATTACCTGGATTATCAAAATAAAAGACCAGACTTCTTAATGATATTCTTAGATCATCTAGTAAACTGGGATTTTGCACAAGAAAATCTTGATAACGCACAAAGAAGCTAGGGTGAAAAGTTCACAACAAAACAAAGAGCTCATAGTCGCAGGGATGATGAGTGGCACGTCTGCAGATGGGATAGACATCGCCATCATCTCTACAGATGGTAATAATATATCAAAAATATATAAACCATTATTTAAAAAATATCCCAGCACATTACGCAAAGAAATTTTAGACCTTTCTAAGCAACTAGACGATATACCTAAAATGCTAGAAATAGCAAATCAAATTACCATGCTTCATGTGCAAGCTTTTGAAGACTCCCTCAAACTTAACAAAATAGCCAAAAGCAAAGTGGATTTAATAGGATTTCATGGACAAACAATTTATCATAACCCCCAACAAGAAATCTCTCTACAAATTGGCAATGCTCCACTCCTAGCGTCAGAAACAGGCATAGATGTAGTTGCACATCTACGCGATAATGACATCGCCAATGGTGGAGAAGGTGCACCAATTGTTCCAATATATCACAAAGCCATCATGAACGATACTGAGCTGCCAATAGCAATCTTTAACATTGGCGGTGTATCAAATATCACAGCCCTCTACAAGAACAATATCTTTGCTGGAGATATAGGGCCTGGCAATGCTCTATTAGATGACTGGATAAAAAATCGTATCAAAAAGGACTATGACAAAAATGGGGAAATCGCTCATATGGGCAATATTCACAAAGAAATAGTAGAAAAATATGTGGCACAACACAAATTCTTTAACACCCCCCTACCTAAGTCGCTAGATAGAAATGAATTCAATGACTTTACCAAGGAAATCAAGCTATTAACTACAGAAGACGGAGCCGCAACCTTAGCATGTCTTACAGCCACATCAATATCATATTCCTTAAAAATCTTACCTAAAAAAATAAGCAAAATAATTCTAACAGGTGGTGGCAGAAAAAATCTATTCATATGCCAATTACTAGAAAATGATTTTAAACTTAAAGTAATAAACATTGATGAATGCAAATTAAATGGCCATAAGCTAGACGGAGATTTTATTGAAGCAGAAGCAATGGCGTTCATAGCTGCGCGCTCATTCTACAAACTACCATATACCTTCCCCAACACTACTGGTGTAAAGGAGGCAATATCAGGTGGAGTAGTTTACAAGGCACGCACCTAAAAAGCTTACTCCTCGCTCATTAACGCTGAATCGTGATCTACATATATATTCTTTGTAGGGAAGCAGTAGTACACTTGATCGTCGTTATTTACGAATAAGAAACATATAAACCAATCCTAACTGATTATTATTACAGCTACTATCATAAGTATTAATGTGACTATCATCAAAAAAGAGACAAACTTAAAATTTATAAAAAAACATTTGTCAAAGCTCACTAACATCACCTGAAACATGTGGACAAATCTCACCTTTTGCCTTTAGAACACCCCACTCACTATCATACCAAGCGCCTGTATGAATAAAAGAAAAAGGCTCACCAAATGCTTTATGACACTCCTTTATTAGCTGATCACATGAAAATTTATTAGCGCTATCTTCAAGCTTACCAAACCTATATTTTGTTAGTGACTTTATTTTACGAAGCACATGATAGCTCTTTTGATTATAATTCACACAATAAACATTTCTCTCAGGAACATTGAAACTAACTTTCTTTGACATATACAATATTATATTTTTGACAAAAACAATAACGCAAATTAACCTCCAGGTCAACACAATAACGGCTATTATTACTAAAGGTATTGAAACCTCTATATAGATATTAGCTTCACTAACGCAGACTGATCAATGTTAAGATATTTACTAGATAAAACCTGTAGTTCGCGGGTGTTAGCTGCCTGAGTATTACGCAATACCTCATCTAGATAGTAATTTGCAACTTGAAGTGCACTCTTAAAGTCACGACCCTTTAGATATACACCTAGAAATACGCTTGAAAATAAATCACCAGTACCATTTACGTGTGTGCTAAATTTATATTGTTTTACAGGCATTAGATATTCAGAATGCCCATCACTAGCATAACAGTAATATTTTGTATTATTATCTTCAAATACAACACTCGTAATGGCAACCACTTTTGCCCCCCTTACAAACAAAGCATTTGCTGCTTGCTTTAGAGAATCTATATCAGTTATTTTAACACCAGATAGAATTTCTGCCTCATACAGATTAGGTGTAATTATATCTGCAGATAAACTATCTTTAAAAAAGCTCTGGACCTCATGCTTTACATAGCATTTCTTGTTATCTCCCATTACGGGATCACATAAATAAATAGTGTCCTGATTACTTTTTAGATCTGCTACCATTTTCTTTATTGCAGAACCAATCTCTGCACTACCAATATAACCCGATAATACAGCCTTACATCGATCTAATAGCTTAAGCTTTTTCATATGATCAAAAATTGTCAGTATATGATCCGCACTAAAAATATCACCACCCCACTGACCATACCCAGTGTGATTTGAGAACTGCACTGTATTAATAGGGCAGACATCGTACCCCATACACTGCAATGGGAATACCGAAGCTTTATTACCCACATACCCATATACAACATGCGATTGTATAGAAAGCACTATATCCATTAAAAGTACCCTATATTAAGACTTTGTATGTAGCTCCACATAACGATTGACTCTATCTTTTAGCTCATCCATTGTTTCTCTAAAGAAGTGGTCTGCCCCTAGCACCATTTCATACTCAAGCTTCACACCCTTTTGCACAACCAATGAGTTAACAAAATTTGCAACACCAGACTCCTTAACAATACTATCCGAATTGCCTTGCAATACTAATCCTGATGTAGGACACGGAGATAGAAATGAAAAATCATACTTCTCTACTGGCGGTGACACTAATACAAATCTTCTAATTTCTGGTCTTCTCATTAATAGCTGTGTTGACACCCAAGCACCAAATGAAAAACCAGCAATCCAAGTCGATTTGGCAAGTGGGTTATGTTGCTGCAACCAATCAAAAGCTGTAGCTGCATCCATTAACTCTCCAACACCGTCATCAAACTTACCTTGCGACTTCCCTACACCTCTAAAATTTATTCTTAGAACAGAAAAACCTAGGGCTGCTAAACAATGATACAGATTATACACAACCTTGTTATTCATTGTACCACCGTATAAAGGATGTGGGTGTAAAACTAAAGCTATATTAGGGTTATTTAATTCCGAATGATGGTATTTTCCTTCAATACGTCCTTCTGGACCACTTATAATTACGTCTGGCATATTTTTATATAAATTTAATAGTTGACTAAATCAGTAAGATATTTTAATGTTAGCATACGAATAATGTTATTGATTCTATGATAAATTGCAAGGTTAAAATGAAATTATCTACCAAAAGCAGATATGCAGTAATGGCACTAACTTATATTGCAAAGAACATAGATAAGCAACCAATTACACTGCAAGAAATTTCACAAGAAGAGAAGATCTCCATTACTTTTCTTGAGCAGATATTTGTAAAGTTGCGCAGTAATCAACTTGTAGAGTCAATAAGAGGACCTGGAGGTGGCTATCAAATCACTCACCCGCTATCTGATATTAAGATTTCTCAGATCTTCTCAGCGGTAGATGACTCTTTTAAAATGACACGCTGTTCAAAAGGCATGGGGTGTGTAGATAAAAATACAAAATGCATGACACATCATTTGTGGAAAGGCATGACCATAAATTTATTAAACTATTTGAGTGCAGTATCTTTAGAAAGTGTAATTAAAAACGAAATACCTAATGATAACCTACTTAGACAATAATGCGACAACTGAAATGTTACCAGAAGTAAAAACACTACTAATGACAAGCATTGCTGAAACAGGAGCACTAAACCCCTCTTCTATACATTCACTAGGAAGAGAGGCAAAACATCTTGTAGAAGCTGCACGCAATATAATTATCAAGGCCTTAAACGCTGACCTAAGTAAGTTTAATGTTATATTTACTTCATCAGGTACCGAAGCAAATAACACACTAATAAAAGGTCTAAACGACAACACTGATCTCTTTATTTCAGCAATAGAGCATTCGTCTTTATTAAAACCAGCAAAAAAAAGAAGCAATACATTTATTATCAAAGTTACAAATGAAGGCTTAATTGATCTGAATGATTTAGTACAAAAATTAGAACAGAGCAAAAATACAGAAAAACTTATTTCTATAATGCTTGCAAATAATGAAACAGGAGTAATTCAAGATTTTCCAAAAATTATAGAAGTAGCTAAAGAACATAACGCCTTTGTACATACAGATGCTTCTCAGGCTTTCGGTAAAATGTCATTTGATTTCCAGGAGTTACCAGTTGACGCAATAACTATCTCTTCTCACAAAATTGGTGGACCGCTAGGTGCATCTGCTTTAATTAAAAGAAAGAAACTAAAACTTATCCCACTAATAGAAGGTGGCCCACAAGAAGATAACATGCGTGCTGGCACCGAAAATATATTAGGCATCATTGGTTTTGCAGAAGCAGCAAAACTAATAAAAGCAACTATACAAAAATATCAAGACCAAAAAAAGAATCGTGATTACCTTGAAAAAGAGTTAAAAGCAATAGATAAAGACTTAAAGATATATGCACAAAACAAAAAACGCCTACCAAACACATCATGTATAGCATCTTCTAAATTTACTAGTGCACTTCAACAAATACATATGGACTTAGAGAATATTGCTATTAGTGGAGGCTCAGCCTGCGCCTCTGGCAAAGTTTCTAAATCACATGTATTAGAAGCAATGGATAACAATGACGAGTTAATACAAAACGCAATTAGAGTTACACTTGGGATCAACTCTACTCAGAGCGACATCAAAAACTTTATCGATTCATGGAAAAAACTATATATTAATGGAATAGCATAAATATGACAGTAAACACACCTATATACTTAGACTACCAAGCAACTACCCCAATGGACGAAAGGGTCTTAGAAGCAATGATGCCTTTTTTTACAACAAAATATGGCAATCCACACTCTAGAAGCCATTCTTTTGGCTGGGAAGCAGAAAAGGCTACAGAAGATGCAAGGTCCGAAGTAGCAAAGCTTATTTCTGCCAATAGCAAAGAAGTGATCTTTACATCTGGAGCTACCGAGGCAAATAACTTAGCTTTACAAGGAGTATACAACTTCTATAAAGATAAAAACAAAAACCATATTATCACTACAAATATAGAACATAAATGTATTCTTGACACTTGTATGCATCTTGAACAAGAAGGAGCAAAAATTACTTATCTAAAAGTAGATGAAAATGGTCTAATAAATTTAAAAGACCTAGAAGATGCAATCACAGAAAATACTTTGTTAGTTTCTATCATGGCTATAAATAATGAAATAGGCACTATTCAACCAGTCAAAGAAATCGGACAAATCTGCCGCAAACATAATGTATTCTTCCACACCGATGCTGCTCAGGCGTTTGGGAAAATCCCAATAGATGTAAATGAATGCAATATCGACATGATGAGCATCTCAGGTCACAAGATTTATGGACCTAAAGGAATTGGAGCTTTGTTTGTAAGAAGAAAACCGCGTGTGAAACTAAAATCCATGATAAAAGGTGGAGGACAAGAAAGAGGCTTAAGATCTGGTACTCTCCCCACTCCACTAATTGTAGGACTAGGTAAGGCAGCAGAAATAGCTTCACAAGAGATGAACACAGAATATAAGCGCATCAAAAAGCTAGGTGATAAGTTTTTCAATGCAATAGTAAAAAAAATCCCAGATGTATATCTGAATGGAGATTTAGAAAAACGCTGGCCGGGTAATATTAACCTTAGCTTCGCCTATATCGAAGGAGAATCATTAATTCTTGCTATTAGAGAGCTAGCTGTTTCTTCTGGCTCTGCTTGCACATCTGCATCATTAGAGCCATCATATGTGCTAAGAGCACTTGGTGTATCAGAAGAGCTAGCACATACTTCTATTCGCTTTGGTATCGGACGCTTTACCACAGAAGAAGAAATAGATTTTGTAATAGACAAAGTATCAAAAGCAATTGATAAACTAAGAAACATGAGCCCATTATGGGAAATGGTACAAGAAGGCATCGATTTAAAACAAATTAAATGGTCAGATCATTAATAAAGAGGTAATTTATGGCATATAGCAACAAAGTATTAGATCACTATGAAAATCCACGTAATGTTGGATCTTTTGATAAAAAAGATAAAAACATTGGTTCTGCATTAGTAGGCGCACCTAGCTGTGGTGATGTATTAAAATTACAGCTAAAAATCAACGATGACGGTATTATAGAAGATGCAAAATTCAAAACTTTTGGCTGCGGCTCTGCAATTGCTTCAAGCTCATTAATCACCGAATGGGTTAAAGGCAAATCTTTAAATGAAGCACAACAAATAAAGAACACAGAAATTGTAGAACATTTATCTTTACCACCAGTCAAAATTCATTGCTCCGTGCTAGCAGAAGATGCTATTAAAAGTGCTATCAATGACTATTATGACAAACAAAAAAAATAAATAACACATGAGAAAAAGACCACAACCACTTTCTATTACAGATACTGCAGCAACAAAGATTAAAGATCTTATAAGTCAAGCTCCAGACTCTAATGTCATTGGCATTAGAGTTGCTGTGAAGCAAGGTGGTTGCTCAGGCCTCAAATATGTTATTGAATATGCTAAGTCACAAGAAAAATTTGAAGAAGTAATAGCAACAAAAGGCATTACTTTATTTATCGAAGCAAAAGCAATTATTTATCTATTAGGCAGTACAATGGACTATATAGATGAAAAAATAAAAACAGGCTTCATTTTTACTAACCCCAACTCTAAAGGAGAATGTGGCTGCGGTGAATCTTTCCATGTATAAAATATAGCTTATGAATTATTTTGATTTTTTTTTACTACCAACAGAATATGAAATCAGCACAGAGCTGCTTGAAAAAAAATACATCTTTATTCAACAATCGTCACATCCTGACAAATTATCAAATAAAACAGCTGATAAAAGATATAAAGCGCTAAACCACTCCATAGAAGCTAATAATGCATATGCAGTACTAAAAGATCCTTTATTACGAGCAAAGCACCTGTTATCTTTACGTGATATAAATATAGATCAAGAAATACGAGTTAACACCCCGACCACCCTACTACAACAAACATTTATAGACAGGGAAAAACTAGAAGAAACAGATAGCATTGACGAATTAAATTCTTTTCTTTCACAAGCAAAAAATGACACTCAGAAAATAGAGATGCAACTTGCTAAAGCATTTAGGGGGCATAACCTAGAAAACATAGTCTTACAAACTATAAAACTACAATATAAGACAAAGCTAATATCTGAAATTAAAAACAAAATAAAAAAAATAAGATAAATGGAACCAATCCAAATCACAACCCCTAGTAAAAATGAAAAAAATCCAGAGACAGATATTGCAATAGGCATCGACTTTGGAACCACCCATTCTGTTATAGCTTTTAGTCACAATAAAAAAGTCAAAATATTATCAGACCAAGACAATAATAAACTGATACCGTCTATTGTTGCCATTACAGGTTCTGAAACAGTTATAGGATATAAAGCAAAAACATTACCAAAACATAAAAATACTATTGTTATCCCTTCTATCAAACGCCTTATCGGCAAAGGGATAGAAGACCTTACTGAAGAATACAACCACTTCCATTCTATCATAGATAGCGCAAATTCATCAAAAGACTCAATTGCAATCTCTGTTTCAAAGAACAAGTATTTGTCTCCTACTGCAATATCATCTCAGATTCTAAGTTTCTTGAAAGAAACAGCACAAACAAAGCTGCAAAAAAACATAAAAAAAGTTGTAATCACTGTCCCTGCTCATTTTAATGAACATCAAAGGAATGCAATAAAACATGCAGCAAATAAAGCTGGTTTAGAAACATTAAGAATATTAAATGAGCCAACAGCAGCAGCTATTGCATATGGCCTTAACCAAAAAAAAGAAGGAAACTACATAATCTATGATTTTGGTGGAGGCACTTTCGACGTCTCAATATTAAAAATGACCAAAGGCGTCTTTAAAGTCATGGCTACTAATGGTGATACAAATCTAGGAGGCGATGATATAGACTATCTCATCGCAAAACACATAGAAGATTTAGCTAAGCATGAAAAATTTGAAGAACATGAATTACTAAGAAAATCTAGAGCACTTAAAGAAAAGTTATCAAAAAACACTGAAGCATCTATAACCATTAATAATACAACAATAAGCCTTACTAAAGACACTCTAAACAAAATCATAGAAAAAGTTGTTAGCAAAACTATCAACATTACACTGGATACACTTGACGATAGCAACCTAGAAGATAAAATCGATGGAATTATTTTAGTAGGTGGATCTAGTAGAATCCCGTTAATCAAACAAAAATTGCAAGAAAAACTAGATAACATAAAATTTTATAGCAATATAAATCCAGATGAAGTGGTTGCGCATGGAGCAGCATTACAAGCAGAATCATTAGCTCATGGCTCATCCTCACATTTATTACTTGATGTAAACCCCCTTTCACTAGGCATTGAACTAGCTGATGGTATCAATGAGCGTATCATCGAACGTAACACTACTATTCCTGTATCAGTAACAAAACAATATACAACATATAAAGATAGCCAAGATGGCATGATCCTAACTATTATTCAAGGTGAGCGAGAACTTGCAAAAGATTGTAGAAAGCTGGGCATCCTAGAATTAAAAGGCATTCCTCCAATGAAAGCTGGAGCCGCTAGAATTAGTATTACTTTCGCACTAGATGCCGATAATTTACTTACTGTAAAGGCTGAAGAACAAATCACTAGGACAAAGCAACAAATAGAAATATTATCCAGTTACAAACTAGACACTGATGATATTGAAAATACGCTTTATGATTCCATAGAACATGCACAAGACGATATAAAAAACAAAACATTCATTAAAACTAAGTTCAAAGCAAATTCTATAATAGATCAGGCATTAGAATCTATCAAGGAAGATGAGGAGCTCCTCTCAATAGCAGAAAAGCAACGTATTACAAACCAATGCAACATAATAAAAGAAGCTATCAAGGGCCAAAAAGCAGAGAAAATAGAAAAAACAATCGAAGATCTTGAAAAAGCTATGACTCAATTTAATAGCAAAAAAATAAATAAATATATTAACATAGGACTTAAAGGTGCTAATATTAACACATTAAAAAACACTTAAATAATAAATAACAATATGCCAAAAATAACATTCATTCTAAAAGATAATTCAGAAAAAACTGTAGATGCTCCTGTTGGCCTTTCGCTACTTGAAGTAGCACATAAAAATGATATAGACTTAGAAGGCGCTTGCGAAGGATCACTTGCCTGCTCTACATGCCATGTTATCGTAGATGAAAAATTCTTTAACGAACTTCCAGAAGCAGCAGAAGAAGAAGAGGATATGCTTGATGTGGCATTTGGCCTAACACATACCTCTAGACTAGGATGCCAAATAAAAATCACTGAAGAGTTAGAGGGTTTAAAAGTAAAACTTCCTCAAGCAACAAGGAATGTGAATATCTAGATGAAATCAGTTACTAAAATACTGTTATCACTTATATGCTGTATTTTAATATATTTTGCCATATGGTACAGCTGGGGAAATTACGCCCGTAGCTATATTGAAAAAACAATAAACAATAAGTTTTTTATTTCAAATGCTACTTTTACTTATGACGAGATCTCACTCTCAGGCTTTCCATTCAATTTGAAATTTAATATCAAGAAACTAAAATCTACTACGCCCAACAATACTATTGTAGAGTTTCCTGATGTAAATATTGAGACAGGGGTCCTTATTCAAAAAGTAAATATTAATTTTGAAAACATATTCAGGGTATTCCAAAAAGACCACACGCCTCTAATAATTAGATGTAAAAATGGTATCTCAATTTCAACAAAGCTATATTCTTCTCCGTTAGCATTGCTTGCAACCTCATCTAAATTCAATCTAGCAGAGATTGCTACAATTACTTATACGGATTATGGATATAGTATCATAGACGCACAAAGCAATGAAAAAATATTTATTTCAAACCAAAATACAATCAAACTAAAGTCTTTTTTCAATGCAACAAATGACTATAATCTCAGAATCAAATCCACACTCAATGGATACGGAAGTATTTACTTAGAAAATAAAAAGATACGAGGAGAAAGCTTCCTCAATACAGATGTTGTATTTTCATCAAACTACAATAAAGATACCGAAATAAACAACATGACTATAAACTTTATCAAATGTACATTATCATCAGATCACTATATTTTTAATATTCTGGGCCATATGAACTTTAAAAGACATTTTGGTTTTAATGGACAAATAGATGTCAGCATCACCGACCTACCTGAACTCCTTGATTCCCTAAGCGTATTTCTAAAAGAGAAAACCATTAATAAATGGACAAATATACTAAAAGCAATGAACCAGGAAAAAGACACCAAACCAGCTGACAAACCCGAAGCAGCACAAACACACAACAATATATTTTTTCGTATTACAGGAGACAACAATAATATAGTCTGGGGAAGGTTACATGATCACACTCTTACAAAAATGCTTATACGCTAGGATAAAAACATGAAAATCTGCACCTGGAACGTCAATTCTGTATCTAGCCGCCTTGAAATCTTGCTAACATGGCTTGAGAAATATAAGCCTGACATCGTGCTATTACAGGAAACAAAATGTATAAATGAAAAATTTCCACGTTCTGAGATTGAAGAACTAGGATATAATATAGCAATACATGGTCAAAAAACTTACAATGGCGTGGCCATACTAAGTTTCAGCCCCATTGATGAATTTCATACTGAACTTCCATCTAACCCTAGACCCGAAGATGCACGCTATATTGAGGCAATTATTAGCGTTAAAAAAGGAGCAATTAGAGTTGCATCTGTATATGTCCCAAATGGGCATGAGCTTGGCTCAGAAAAATACAAAATGAAGTTAGACTTTATGGATGCTCTATATAATCACATGGAATCCTTAAAAGAACTCGATGAAATATGTGTTATAGGCGGTGACTTCAACGTAGCACCAGAAGATATGGATGTTTATAGCCCAGACACTCTTAAAACTACTGTGTTATTTGATTTAGCTATCCGCAAGAAATTTCGTTCACTAACAAATCTTGATTATATAGATGCATTTAGAGCTTCAAACCCTACAGAAGAACAATTTACATGGTGGGATTATAGAGGCGGTTCATGGCAAAAAAACAAAGGAGCTAGAATAGATCATTTGTTACTATCTCCATATGCATCAGACCTTTTAACAAAATCTTATGTACATTCTGATTTACGCAATAAAGATAAACCCTCGGATCACATACCTGTAATTTGCGAACTATCCATATAAAGTTTGACTATCTTACCTTTATTATATATAAGACACCCTGTACTAGGGGCATTAGTTTTCTAATTGAGAAGAACCCTTTGAACCTGTTAAGTTAATACTTGCGTAGGGAAGTAAAAAATTATGCAACATGTATCTTATAAAGATATCCTGTATCTTGTTACAGATCGTTCTAATCATAATATGTCCGACTTCAAGAAAGTCATCATAGAAGCTCTGCGTGCAGGCACTGATATAATTCAGTTACGCGAGAAAAATGTGACTGATCTAGAATATACGAAAATAGCACTAGAAGTAAAACAAATTACAGATCAGTACAACACCCCTCTTATTATTAACGACAACCCCATTGTTACAAAAGAGGTAAAAGCTGCTGGAATACATATTGGCCAATCAGACAGCACAATTTTACAGGCTAGAAAAATACTGGGAAATAATGCAATAATTGGTATTTCGATTGAAAATATAGATCAAGCTAGACAGCTCAATCAGCATCAAGTAACTTATGCTGCTATCAGCCCAATATTTTCTACAAATACTAAAAAAACACCTCACAACCAGTTGGTTTAGAAAGTTCAAGAATCATTAGAAAAATTATAAATATCCCCCTATTTGCAATAGGTGGAATTAATAACCGCAACGCAAAAGAAGTTATGTCGTGTGGGCTAGATGGAATATGCGTCATCTCCACAATATTTAACTCTAGTAACCCATTTAAAGCAACTAAAATACTAAAAAGTTTAATTAACTAGAAGAAATTATAATGAAAAATAAAATAAAAAACATTCTATCTGTTGCTGGCTTTGATGGAAGCTGCGGCGCAGGCTCGCATGCTGATATTAAAACTTTTTCTGCATTACAATGCTATGGAACATCAATATTAACTGCTCTAACTATACAAAATACACAGGGTGTAAGTGACATATGCTTATTACCCCTTCAAGTAGTAGAGGCTCAATTTCACTCGATATTTTCTGATATCAATATAGATGCAGTAAAAACAGGCATGCTCTATAATAAAGAAATTGTAATGCTAACTGCTAATATGCTCAAAAAATACCGGCCCAAGCATATAGTGATAGATCCAGTAATATACCCTACTAATGGAAAAAAATTACAGGATGATAATGCTACAAAAATTATAAAAAATTACCTA
>JACKZZ010011809.1_pt1 | contig 13054 bp, 9 predicted proteins | sample 8027871 | NCBI WGS metagenome assembly JACKZZ01 (sample SAMN15724774, study PRJNA655200) | protist metagenome | isolation source: fluorescence activated cell sorting (FACS) single amplified genomes of... | place: USA: West Boothbay Harbor, Gulf of Maine | collected 2000-07-19
CCTGAATTTTCCGAGCAACCGGGTCACAGCGCCTATTGGTCCGTCTGTTTCTTGCAAGACGAACCGCAAAGCCCTGTAGTCCGAATACGTGCGCCACGCATCCTTGAGCACGATCTGTCTCTTCTGGTGGCAGCTGTGAGAATGGACTTTAACTATGCGTCACCTCCGATCGGCAGGGTCATGCTGGAGAAAGAAAGAAGAGACTTCGATTTTAAGTCGTTGCTGAGTGATCTCATCAGTGGCGCCGCAGAAAGCGTGAAGCTGGACCTCCGTGGCACGACCTGTGAGAGATGGGAGAGCATCGACGAAGCGGACCAGCAGAGCTTTTTTGAGGCACTTGCACAGAATGCAAAGCTGCCGCCCCCCTCGGGGCCGGGAGAAGTTCGGTCCCTCCGATGTTTGCAACTTCTGCTGATGCAGGAGGACTTCCACGACAGACCAGAGCAGGATTGCTTCGACGAGGAGATCATGAAATCCCACTTGACCGAGTTTTTTCAGCACGCATCTGCGTTGGAGAGCTTGGAAGTTTTTTTCGGTGGGAACGAGGAAAACTCGATCGGCGATTTTGTGTGGAACCCGCTGTCCATGAATGCGCATGTGGGAGAGACGTTGAAGTTTCTTTCTGTCGTCGGCGGCAACCAGGCAGGACTTGGAGCGGCGTTGCCTAAGTTTCCGCGTTTGGAAGAGCTGCGGGTGTTCGATTGGACGAATGAGATCACCTACGGTGACTGAAAAATTTGCTGCGCCCTCTTTCGTGATAAAGCCTGCCACGCTAAAGGCTCGTCTGAGTCGACGAAGGAAATCTCAGATAAGTAAAAAGTTCAATACGTTTGCATAGCGATGCGTCTGATGCAAGACCGAGAAACTGCATTACCCTTCCAAAAGAAGTGGCATTCTCGCGCAACCTTCTCTCCTAGGCAATCCTCGGGACCAAACGAGGGTAAACACAGCGCAGAGAGCGCTTCCGCTCGGGCGCGCAACACTACGGAGGAACGGCGCAGCTTGTTCCGCTCCATAGCTCGCAACAACGGTTGGGCGCAGAACAGTACAACTTTGCTCCGTCCGGCGCGCACAACTGCATCCACTCCGACAACCATTACGTCGCACCACTCGGCGACGAGGCTCTAGCTGCGATCCAGGACTTTTTGCGCACTGTTATTCAGATGAACGCTTTCCTAGCCACATTCGCAGAAAATTGCCTGCGCGCTATCAGGCTCTAATCTTGCTTCTCAGCATCTTGTGCACGACGATAGACCTTGGTTACTTTCGCCATGGTGCAGATATCTTTGCAGATTTGCTTCAAGAGGAGGCTCTGCCTTTTCTAACTTTTATGATAAATTTCGTATAAATATGAAGAAGGCAGGAAATGGGCAGAGGGCAGGAGGTCTATCAAAAATACCGTTTGTAAATAGGGTGAGGAAATTGCTTTTCTGGCCGATGGTGCGGCCCACCAACTTGCAAACGCTGACCGTAACCCCGGCCGTACTGCATTCCCTGCGCGACGCCATTGCCGCCTCCGCAGCACCAATTTACCGCATCAGAATCTGGGGCATTTTCGAGGACCGGCAACAGTATGTCGTGACGTCTTCGCTGCAGCACCGCGACGCAGGCGAGCAGTACTACAAGGAACACAAGACAAAAGACGCGCGCACCGCTGAGAAGCCGGGCATGACCGTATACCAGCAGGTTCGTTTTGCTGGATTTGAAACATGTTCTCGAGAACAAGAGAGCACCCAGTGACGATCACACCCTTTTCGACGTATGGTTTATGTTTGGCGGCTTCGCGAACGGTATCATGGCCAAAATCTCCCCATCCAGCACTTACTTAAACAAGCATTACTTTATCCGCCGTCAAGCATACAGGGAACTCAGTCGACTTCGTCTTTACTGGCGCTGACACGCTTCATCAATATTTGTGCATTGGTAGATGCGAGTTCTTAAATAAAAGGTTTGTCTGGTATTACTTATTTGAGACAAACTTCCCAGCAAATACTGACTTTTCGAACTTGATTTGTTGTGGTGATGGATGGGGATTTCTTTGATTGGGATAAAACACGCAGATGCCACCCTGATGAAGCATTTTCTGCGAACCGAAAACCTTCCAATGTTGGAGAAGATAGGAGTCGCTCGATTCTCCGCCACAAAGACGCTGGCTTTGCAAAGCGGAGCCGAATACACGACCTGGTCGGAAGCGCCGCTGCCATGGCAAGGTGAGGCTGCCGTCACTGCAGCGCAGCGCCTGTACGATGAGATTGGATCGGCGCACACACTGCCGTTGAAGCTGGACCTCTTCGGTGGAGACACGCCTGTGACAACATGGGCATGGGCGGCGAGCCCCGATCTGGCGGCGAAGCTGCTGGTGGACCCTGCGTCTTCCCCGATGCGACGAAAGATCGGGCCGGACCGAGGGTTTTCAGAGGTCGAGGACATCTAGGAATGATGCCACTGGTGAAATGCTTTATGGACAACGAAACTCTAAGGCCCTATGCTTGCATGCGGGTGCAATTTTAGCAGCCTGAGATTTGTCGGCCGAAAACTTGGCTACTAGTAGCGATGGCTGCGAGTTGTGCCCGTCTACCAGCCGCGACTGAAGTTGTGTGCGAAGTAAGTAGATAGAGTCGTAGTTCTTTACCGATCACCAGTCGCCCCGTGCACTCGAGTACGGGGCCGAGATCTTATTGTCCTATCTGGAGGCTAGAATCAAGGCGCGTCGACCTAATTCGGTGACGGTTGTTTTTTCTGTAAGACGGAAAGATGTGTCACCAAGATCAGGGACGCTCTGAGTGCTCATTTTGCAAGGATTCTCACACCAGACCGAACTCGCAAAAACATGTTTGGAAACAAAATACTCGTACTTCGGTTCCAGAAAAAAAAGATCGCGATGATCAGCACCACGAAGATGAAAAACGGGCCAGAAGGTCAAGGGCGGAAAAAATCAAAAAACAAAAAGTCTTCACGCGATCTTTTGGTATCCTTGGCAAAAGCACAACAAAACGACCAGTCTCTGACAAGCATTTTTGGTAGATATCTCGAGAGACGAGTCGCTCTAGCTAGAGCCGCGAAGTCTAGTCCACCACCATGGTGAGTGCGTGAACAGTTGCTGTAAAAGGAGTCTCTCTGCCTGTCGCAGGCTGTCGGGCGGCGCCGATCCGGGAACACCGATGATGGCCCATTGGGTGTCCATGCGGTGTCAACTCCCTGTTCTGCGGACCACCAGGGACGGGAGCACGCAGCAAGCGTCTTGGCCTCAACAGTTTCTTGGCAGGAATGAGACCGCAGCGCACGAAAATGATGGAGGTTCTAAATTATAGTTTTTTCCAAGTACGACCTAACAGCGATATAACCACAAAGGGCATTCTTGATTCAGGTTGGGCATCGAAGTTGGAAACTTTTTTCCGCGAAAATAAAACACCCAACTGTTTTTCCAACGAAAATTTCTGATCAAGCATTTCACTCTGGTACTGGAATTGGCATAGTGATTTTTGCACAGGTGACGCCGATACCGCCATGGTCGTTGTTTCCGGCGGAGCGGAAACAGTGGAGGTAGACCTAGTTTGCGAAAAGAGAACGGAAGAAGTCGGCGACCAAGTGCTGTCGTCGTGTCGCCTTCGGGCCTACTGCCCTGAGACAGGACGAGACATCAGTGAGCATGCATTATGCGATCGCCTGCGGAACCGGCGGTTTTGTGCTGACAAGGACCCCAAGGGAACACCATTTGCGATAAATCACGTCTGCATGCAGCAGATGAGCCATTGCGTTGACGGCGGCTCGCCAGGTGGATACCTGTGTTTGCAGTTCTACCCGCAGCAACTTGTTCTAGGCATGCCGCTTACGCTGGCTGACGACGAAATCACAGGAGAAGAGGGTTGCCATGACGTCGCCTTGGAGAATGCGGAAGGACCCAATCCGGAGGATGTGCTTCGAGAGGAACTGGACGACGAAGGGAGCCATGAATCTTTCGCGACTAGTTCCCTGTGTGATAACAGAATCGACGCCGGTGGGCAGGGCGGATTTCTTGTCATCCCCTTTTGCAACTACGGCTTCAAATTGGTTTTTCCGGGGGAGGGCGAGGTCGATACTCGCGGTCTGGATTTGCTGACCCACGACTTGTGGAGCGATGAGATGCTCAAAGCGCTGTACACACCGGCGCTGCAGCTTCGTCCACATGCCGATAGGACCAAACACGGCGTGTTCAGGGGAATCCGCAAAGACGAGAATTACGGAACTGGACTAGAGTATCTGTATTGTGATCAGTACTTTAACACCGGCAGGGGGCTTCGAGACGACCGCGCGGAAATGTTTGTCACAGACAGACCGATAAAAGTATGGATTTTTCAGCGCCCCCTCGCGGCTGCAGAAGAAGAGGCTCCCTTCGACGATGAGGAACAGCAAACGGAAATTCGTGCGCGGTTGCAAGCCGCTGAGAAGTTTTACCGAACAGTGGAGCTAGGATGGCCTGCAGTTTTCCGCGCAATCATTGAAACGGGTTTTTCGCCAGACGAAGTTCTTGCGCTGAACATGCTGAAGCCGGAAGATGCCCAAAATCTTCGAAGTGACCGTGCCAGCTTTCAGAACGGGGTGCAGGAAATCTACTGAAGCATTCAAAGCTACGTGATTTTGCCGAACGCCATGTGCTACCACCCACAGAACATCGATTTTTTCCTAGACTCACAACACTCGAATGCCAGTCTCATTTCGATATTTCGGCAAGGGGATCTAAGCACTTTTTTTTTCTAAAAGAAGCTGAGCGAACGTTCCTCGGAACTTCTTTTCCTGTTTGCGAAAATAGAGGAGAGCTCACTACGTCTTATCGGCAAGCACATTTTAACCTTTTGATTTATCCCAATGATGTACAACCCAGTAGCTTTTGATCGAGAATTTAGAATGAAATATGCAGAGCAAGCGTCGATTGTCGACGCGGCTTTACTCATTTTTTTGAACGGGAAGAATAAAAGACAACAGCACACGCCCATCATGCCGCCTCCTGCTTGCGACGGCCTGTTCGAAAAACATAAAGAAGGCACTCCTTTTGGAAAGCCGGATCTGACAGCGGGCGCGCTCGTACAGACGCGTCGATCTGCCGCTGCAGGGTCTCGTTTTGAAACGAGAAAGCAGTGTGCAAGATCCACTGGAGTCCTCCCTGTGTCGACTAACTAGTAACTGCGATCCCCAAGGCATGCAGGAAGTGCAAGTGCTGACTTTCTGGATGGAGAGGAGCAGTTGAAAATCGTACAACTACGAATGTTGCCTGAGCACTGTTTTTCCTCGTGTGCGACCTGGGTTGCTTAGCCAAATATCATCGCACAAGTATGGCGATCTGCAACGACTTCGGATCTTCTGCAAAGGAAATCTCCTTCGGATAAAGTGTGATTGGGCTTCAGAATAGACGCATAGCATATTAGCAAATAAGACTGACTGATAGCATAGATGGTGAGCGTATTTTGGCCAGTTCTGAAAAATGAGATTCTGAAGTTCAGAATCAGAAGAAAATCGAGAACAAAAGCGAAGAATTGGATCTCGTTTAAAGCCTTGAACCTTTGACGCCATGTCCGGGCACAGGAAGAAAACAAGGATCAAAGGGCCATTTGTGTCATTCCTGGCGAAAGCACAAGACACACAGTTTTATTTGAGAAGCATTTTTATCGGATAAGTGCAACGATGAATCGTTTAACCGTACAGCATGCCGCGTGAGTGTGTATGAGTAGTACCAGCTGTCAGGGCTTCCCCTCCCATTTTGCAACTGTCTTTTCATGGTGTACTGTGTCTTCGTACTAGTGCTCGACGAGAAGACGCCGTACAGTTCGTAACGGCTGCAAGAGCTTCATGCGGTGAAGCTAGAAAGCTTACAGTTCGCGATGAGGGAAGGACTCGGAAACATGCGCTGCAGGTTGCCTGCTTTGCGAAATACCGCCCGCGCGGGTGCGGGCTCATATTCCGGAACCCAAAATCTTCTTCGCAGCGGTGCCGCTGCCGCGGGACTCGAAGGAGGAGGTTTGTGGAAGTAAGTGTTTGTCCTTTTGACTTAGCAAATGGAGTTGTCTCTCTTGCATAAGTAGAGAGCTTTTGCTATTCAGGTTCAGCAGGAAAGCAGGCTTACTTGATTAAGTGCAGAATCGCGGCAATCAAATGATCTATCCACGACAGCGGGCACAGTGGACGTGCATTTGGTCTGCGAAGCGAAGCCAGACGACGGTGGGAAGTCCTGGTGTTGCCTACGCGCCTATTGTCCGGAAACTGGAATGGATATCAGCGACGAGACCTTGTGTGATCGGCTACGGAACCGCTGTTTTTCTATGAAGCGCGGCGAGAGCCAGGGCAGCGCGTCGGAGTGTGCAATCAATCAGGTCAGGATGGTGCACACGCACTTGCAGCTTCCCGACGGAACGCCATCAGCTGACCCGTACATGTGTTTGCAGTTCTGGCACAATGGATTTGTGGACAGTACTGGCAATTTCATTTCAGGCAGTTCACCGCAGTTGCTTCTGGGCATGCCTCTTTCGCTCGAAGGTGATGAAATCACCATGGATGCTGAGGTACAAGCAGTCGCTTTAGACGAAGAAGAACCGCCAGAGGATGTTCTCCGGCTACTTCTCGGGGGAATAAGCAAACAGTCGCAAGATGAGGTTCGCATCTGCGATAATGTAATTGCGGTCGGTCAGTCCGGCTACATTGTCGCACCAGTTGTCAACTACGAGTTTAGTTTCATCATTACCGGTGCGGGTAGTGAAAATCCCCTTCCGCCTGTTTTGCTGGATCTTCTCCACACGAAGCTTTATTGGAATCTCGACATGTTGACAGCAATGCTTATTACGAGGACCGGGCCTCAACTCAAAAGCGCAACTGTCGACCACATTGGTGTTTTCCAGGGACTGCAGGTGGTGCCAAAATTTGGCCAACTGCTGGAATTCCTCGACTGTCGCGATTACGAGTACAAAGGACGCGATCCCCAGATGCAAGGCTTCCGGAATCTCCTGACAGACCGTCCGCTCAAGGTGTGGGTTTTTCGACGTTCCATGGCCGCTGCAGAGGCGGGTAAGCCGTACGACGATGAGGATGCACAGACGCAACTGCGCGCCGAGTTGCAAGAAGCCCGCCGTTTTTACCGCGTCGTAGAGCCCTACGATTTGGACACCTACGATTGGGACACCGAAACCGGACTCAATTTTTTTCGCTTCGTGATCGAGACCGGCTTTTCTCCGCAGGAAATTTTGGACATGGAAATGCTCTCGCCAGAGAGTGCCGCATCACTACGGGCGGATGAAATCGCATTTCAAGAAAAAGTTGTAGCGCAGGACTATTTTGGTAGTGAAGCGCCGGTGTAGTCCAAAACCAGAAGCTGCTCACTCAATATCTTGTTACGTACTTAAAGAAGCACTTGGCTAACGAAAGGCTTCTCAAAAACTTTTCCGGAAGCAAAATATTCTCTGTCTCAACAATTTTACACTTTTGGAAGCATGCGCTGGCTGTCGACGACGCTTCCAAGAATTGCATTCGAACAATAAAACTCGAAGCATCTCTTCTTGGATGCGAAAGTAAATCTGGCAACCTGAAACTTGTCTGGCCAGAACGGGGCCCCTACTAGCGATAGCTACGAGTTCTTGTGCCCGTCCACCAGCCACAATGAAGTTGTGTGCAACGTAGATAAAGTCCCTTTTTACCGATCACGAGGCGGTTCTTCTGCGCGCTCCCGCACGGGGCCAAAGCCTTATTGTCCCTCCTGGACTCGGTCAAGTCGTGTCGATTTCAGTCAGTGACTATACAAAGAAAAAAGTGTTTACGGTTACACATTGTGTTGCAGACCAAGCAACACAGGCGAGCTCTGCCATGCACAAAATGCTTTCGAGCCTCATTTCGTACGTGTTTTTATTTCCTTATGATCTCTGCATTGCAAGTTTTCTCTGTCATGCGAGGCAAGTTTGTGATGTTGAATTCACTATAGATGTGTAATTGTAGCATTTTTTTCTTAGGATACCCATCTATTTCTTCATCCTTAGGCTTACCTGCTTCACAGAGCAGCGAAGATCTTGTTTGGTGAGACGGCAGGGGCTGTAGTGCTGTTCATATTTTTCAGATCATTCTTTTCTTCGCCCTCCGACGGTCGGTCCTGAGTGATTCTCGGTGAGTGTTTTTTCGTTTTGAGTGTACGAGCGGGCACCTTGTCTTCTCTTCTCAAATCAAACCGAGCTTGTTTTCATGCAAAGCTTTTGCATGTTTTATGCATGACAAATTTGAGAATTTCTATCTTAGGATACCCATCTAAATTCGTCGAGTACGGGTACCACCAACCGCCCTTTGACAATGCACAACTCGGCCTCTCCGTCATTTGTCATGCAAAATACCAAATCCACCCCTTTCCCTTAAGCACTCCTTGCATGACAGATTCCGGAAGGAAGCTGAAACAGCACTAGAATCGGTCGATAATTTGTCATGCAAAAGCTGCATTTATGCCAGTTTTTTTTGGCTCAAGACTCCTCATTTTGAGTAGAAGTCTCGCGTACAGCGCGAACACTGTAAAAAAAAAGCACTGGTGTTGCTGCTTATGCCCTTCAAATCAGTGGGAGGGGGAGTTGTGCACTGTCATACCCCCGCGAGAGCGGGCAGCGAGTCCAACTCCATCAAGTTCTTCGGATCCGTTTTACTCGGGTAGGGTTCTTTCTGGTTTGTCACAATCGTCACGTTGAAACCGTGCTTGGAGAGTTCCTGGGCGGTCGTTAAACCGATTATGACAGTGCACAACTCCCCTGACCCTCATTTGTGATGCAAATTACCAAATCCACGCCATGCCTTGAAGCACTGTTTGCGTGACAAGTTCTGGCCGCCCAAATAGAACTACACTCCTGTGCAGATTTGTCATGTTTCGTAGAAGAGAGACGTTTTTTGCATTGCGAAAACACCATGGGCGAACTATCCTGTGCAAAAGTAGCGTACTCGTACTAATTGCCATTTTGCATGACAAATCTTGTCCTTAAGGTAAAACAGCATGACAAATTCGAGCTTTCATGCTGAGCAAATTTGTAATGCAATTACTATACTTTATATTCATGCGAAAAAAGAGGTAGACAGAGGGTCCCAGAGAGGTGGCCGAGAGGTAAAAAAGAAGTCGACAGAGGTAGAAAAGAGGTCGACAGAGGTGGAGAGGTGGCGCGGGACCCCGTTCGAGAGGGTCCGCGAGAGGGTGCGCGAATAAGGCCCGCAGTAAGCGCCCACCCTTAGGCGCCGCCTAAGTGGCACAGAGGGCGCAGAGAGGTCGCGCCTAACTGGCACAGAAGGCGCAGAGAGGTCAAGAAGAGGGGGCGCGACCCTCTTGGCCACTTCCCGGCAACCTCTGTCGACCTCTACCCGCGAGTATAGCCGGATTACTAGCGGGGACCCCCAAAAGAGGTCAAAAAGAGGGCCTGCGGGAGGTCTGCGAGAGGGTAAAAACACAAAGAAGCGGGCGCGAATCCGCATGGTACTGCCCATATTTGGCACCGCAGGCCATTGGCGGATTTGTTTCGCTCGGCGCCTTTCCGCGCCACCCTCTCGCGCTACCCTCTCCCGCCCGGCGGCTTCTGTTCGCCCCCGACGTTGTTTGCAGCTGCTCCCTGCCCAGAGCGCCCACAGGCGCGGAGAGCGCGCAAGCGGTCCTGCGGGTTGGCGCGGCGCAAACAGGCGGCAGGAATCCATCGCGTTTCGTTGTGCATAGGCCCGTAGCGTTGTGGTCCGATCGGAAAACAGTCTTGCCCCGGCCCAACAGCCTTGCGCTCCGGCGGCAGCCGAAGCATGGCTGGTTTATACTAGTGCGATACTTTTGCGCAGGATACGAACAGCTTATCCACCAACAAATTCCACAAGACCATCGCCAATTCCAGCATTTTCACCGTCGGTTTTTTCACCGCGGCCGACATGAACTGCAAAAGTATCGTACTCGTCGTGGTATTGCAATACAAATTATCTCAGCGTCACAAATGGAATTTGCCATGCTGATTTAGCTTGAAAAAGAAACTTGTCTTGTACGCCTGCGTTTAGTGCGAGTACGATGCTTTATTTGCACAGGATACCCGGGGGGCACAGTTGATACCCCACGTTGTAGTGGACTAGTCGGGAAAAAATCGTGTAGAACACCTCGCTATGCATTGCAAATGTGTCTGGGTCTGGATGAGTGCAGATGTTTGTCATGCATCTTTTCGATCATACAGACGTTCTTTTATGTACGGAAAAGCATTACAGGTTTAGCGCTGGCCTCCTGATGCCTAACCTGCATGAGAAATTTCCTATTTGCGTAGCAAGAAGTGAGCAGCTTATGGCGCTCATGCAATACAAATTTTTGCCTATTCCAGAATCCGCATGATAAGTTCCATCAATTCTTCCAGACTCAGACATATTTGCGCTGCGTACTCGTACACGGCAAAACCAGCGATGTAGCTGTTCCAGAGGAAACCCCAAAAAAGGTGTTTGGACCGGTATGAAAGTGCACAACTCCCCCTCCCCCTGATTTGTATGGCATGAACAGCAACACAAGCAACAGCAGAAAATGGGCTTTCGCATGACAAATCTGCATACGGATTGTAGTACTATTTGAGGTTCCAAAATTTGTCATGCTAGCAGTGCCTACGAGCCAGGTGTGAATTTGGTATTTTGCATGACAAATGAGGGGGAGGGGGAGTTGTGTTCTTTGATAACTGGCAAATCTCCTTTACGATAACCTTGAACCGGGAGAAGAAGAGGATGTGAACTAGAACGCAACCAGAATAGGAAACAAGCAACTCAGCGCTTCTATTGCGCTTGCTTTCGGAAGCAAGCGTTGGACTTTTCAACTACGGTCTATGAACTTTTCATTTGTGCCAATAATTTTCGACCCTGACACAGTACTTTTTTTATCGAGAATGTAGAATGAAATATGGAGCGCAAGTGTCGACTGTCGACGCGGCTTTCATTTTTTTGAAGCAATAGACCCAAAGACCACATCATAAACGCATCGCGCCACCTCCTGCTTGAGACGGTCTGTTCGAAAAACACAAATAATGCAGGTTTTTCGAAAAGCTGAATCAGTAAGCGAGTGCTCTCGTACAGACGCATCGAACCGCCGTTGCAGACTCACACATCGAAACAAAGACGTTGTGTGCAAGATCCAGTAAATTGCAAATATGTTTGGATGTGGGAATGTATAAATATTGTTAATTCTCGCATCGCAGCGTAGCCGCTTGTACGGCGTAGAATCAGCATCAGAAGTTTTGCGAGGTTGGTTGAAGATTCATTCGCAAAACGCATCACAAACTGCCGACTGCGCCATGATCGACTGAACGAACGAATCGTAGCCCCATGCTGTGAGCACAGATCTATTACAAAATTGTACAAAATTCTTGCTTCCAGAGGGAGAACGCGTTTGATCAAAATGCAGCTGCACCGTCGAGCACTTTTTTTGGTCCAGAGATGATCCTGCTGCGGTATTTGAAACCGCTCACGCGCTCTTCCTGAATTGTTTTGAAAAATTACCACTCCTGCATCACAAATTCAATTCACTTTTCCAACAATAACAACTTCAAGCACTCATTGGCAGTCTCTAATCTTGGTTTTCTACCTTCACCTTGTAAATGAATGAAGCGTTTTTACTGTATCCTATTTTTTTACCGATTTGCTGTCTCGTCGGGCGAAACTACTGATAACCGACAATCCGCAGCGTTTCACTACCTCTGACTTTTGTCGTGAAGAGCAGCTTCATCTAGCGTCAGAATGGCTTCCGGAATTGCAGAACAACAGTGGCGACCTTTCGTTTCTCCCGGGATGTCGAGCCACGAGCAGTTTTCCGCGACCCATCGATGGGCAATGTCATTGTTGCCGAACGATCGTCTTTACCCCTGGTGACATGGAAACTGCCTGAGCTCACTGACACGTGAGAGTTCGGTCGCGTCAAATGTTCGTCCAAATTTGGTTGGGCCACTGACTTGTAGATAGCTTGTTGCGGTGCATACTGTCGTACCCAGCAACTGTCCTCAGCCACTCTTGTCGGTTTTGTGTGATTGATGTTTTTCGATTTCGAATTCCGGGCTCCAACCAAGAAATCAACCCACGATCCAACTCGACTCAAGTTTTGGTTTTTGAGTTTAGTTCTGGTTTTGTGTTGTTTACAAGTTTTGGAAACGCGGTTGCCTTCTGTCGGTATTCTGTATGGTTTCCGGATGTCTCGGTGGTGGTTCTTTTTTGTTGTTCTCTGCAAGGATCAACTTCACGTCGATAACGAGATCATTCAGAAAAGGAAAAGGCACTTTTTCTCTTTCTGTCGGATAAAAAATAATGCTGACAAACATTAATACCAATTCATAGGAACAAACAACGAAGGAAATGGCGACCAATTGGGATTATCTACTTTCCCAGGAGCAGGCGCGTCCTCTTCCTCCGCCGCAGCACCCTCGTCCGCTGGCACCAAAGGAGCGCATCACAGCGGTCCAAGCGCATCCTCCTCATCTACCGCAGGACCCCCGTCCGCTAGCAGCAGTGGAGCGCATCACAGTGGTCCAAGCGCATCTTCCGCAGGTGGCCATACGGACGATTATGAGTATAATCATCTACCGATCGGGAGACAGGCAAGGACGCTTTCCGTTCTAGAGGTTGGCGGGACGCTGGACGCGGATGGGAACATCGATCTTAGCAATCTTATGACAAGATCTTCTTTTGGGCGTAGGGAGGTAGCAAACATTTTCTTGCATTCGAGGAGACGTCGGCCTCCTCCTACGGGTCCGTAATACAGGTTGCGTATGATCAGTAAACGGCTTTTCATTTTTTTCTTTTCTTCTCTTCCCTACTTAGCCGTAGCAATAAACTCACTGGGCACAGGACCACTCGTCAGCATGATCTTACTTACCTTGATTTACCACTTGCGCCCACACAAGCTTGTCCAACCTCCATACTTCTACCGCATATCGGCTACATGCCGACGGACGAGTGGGACGTTGATCGCGAACCCGACCCAGCCGCTCTCGCACGAGTCCAAGCAGAAGAAGATCGCCTTCGAGCTTATCGCACATGATCAGAGTCATAAAAATTACGACGCAACCCTTGTCCTGGGGTAAGTATC
>JACKZZ010013850.1_pt1 | contig 13054 bp, 16 predicted proteins | sample 8027871 | NCBI WGS metagenome assembly JACKZZ01 (sample SAMN15724774, study PRJNA655200) | protist metagenome | isolation source: fluorescence activated cell sorting (FACS) single amplified genomes of... | place: USA: West Boothbay Harbor, Gulf of Maine | collected 2000-07-19
TACGTTAATTTACCTACCATTGTCGATATTTTGATGCGATGGCTAATGGCATCGTGTGAATTATAATAGAATAAATAATTATGATAAATTTGCGCGCAATTTTGAGAGTGGGATTTAAGCTGACTAGCAGGTGGACTCCGTAGCGTGAAAACTATGCGTTAATTTACCTACTATTGTCGACATTTTGGTGCGATGACTAATGGCATCGTGTGAATTATAATAGAATTTGATAAATTTGCGCGCAATTTTGAGAGTGGGATTTAAGCTGACTAGCAGGTGGACTCCGTAGCGTGAAAACTATGCGTTGGTTTACATACTATTGTCGACATTTTGATGCGATGGCTAATGGCATCGTGTGAATTATAACATAAAATGATAAATTTGCGCGCAATTTTGAGAGTGGGATTTGAATAAGCTGACTAGCAGGTGGACTCCGTAGCGTGAAAACTATGCGTTGGTTTACATACTTTTGTCGACATTTTGATGCGATGGCTAATGGCATCGTGTGAATTATAACATAAAATGATAAATTTGCGCGCAATTTTGAGAGTGGGATTTGAATAAGCTGACTAGCAGGTGGACTCCGTAGCGTGAAAACTATGCGTTGGTTTACATACTCTTGTCGACATTTTGATGCGATGACTAATGGCATCGTGTGAATTATAATAGAATGTGATAAATTTGCTGACTAGCAGGTGGACTCCGTAGCGCTGGCGGCGGTGGCATCTGTATTCATGGTTGGCTGATCCGTGGGCGGGTCTTGAGAAATGTCTTCTACATCCTGCCACATTACAAAAATAACACGCGAAAGTAACAATACAAGCGTTGGATATTTATAAGAGGAAAACAATTCTTTGATTTCCACTGGTGTTGCATACTTTTCATTCTCAAAAAAATACTTTGAATTGAATGATATTTTTGAGAAAATCCATGAAACATCCTGCGAACGAATTTTTTGAAAGACACACTTATCCTTTGTTGAAAGACATTTACAATGAGGTTAATATCCTTCTTATACACCAACTTGTATAAAACAATTCATTACATCAATGTCGTCTTGTGGTAAAATAAACGAAGGTGCGTGGAGGCGGATGGAGGCTGGAATACGACTTCGGGAATCCCGTACTCGAATGTCAAGCGAAACACCATTTTTCCGCAAACAATGTTTTTTAAATACCACAAAAAATGTTTTCAAGTAAAACAATAAAAAAGTACATCCATGTCGTCTTGTGGTGGAATAAACGAAGGTGCGTGGAGGCGGATGGAAGCTGGGATACGACTTCGGGAATCCCGTACTCGAATGTCAAGCGGATCGCCTACTTTTCCGCTAAACCAAACGCAACACCGGCCGTCCTCTCGTTCTAAGACGACGTCTCGGATTTGCGACAAAATCAAATTCAAGGCGCCCCACAATTTCGTCTCGTCCGCCTCTTGACCAAGACCCTCGGACCGTTCTTTGGCTTTTGCTTGAACTTCTGTGATGTCGAACTCTTCTTTGGATTCGATCTCGCCAAATTTATGCCAGCCGACAACAAGCTTCGTCACCCCCGCGATAGCCATCTGAAAATATGTACCTATGACAGAAATATTTTCAAACACGATTTTGAACCAAATGATCAACATTGCGTTGCATTCTCAGAAAAATTCAGACCATTTGTGCGCACTGTGATTCTTTCGCACTGTCAGCAGAAATTTCAAAAACGCCTCCCGCAAATTTGACGCGAAAAATAATCACAGGCCAATATTCAATGATTTTTGTTGAATTTTCAAATCAAATGAATGATTTAATGAAATGAACCACAAAAAGATAACGAAAACAAATGAATGTAGACAAAAAATTAATTACCTGTCCAATCGAAGTCGTAGAATTTGTCGGGGCGCTTTGTTTTCATCTCTTCAATGATTTTTGTTGAATTTTCAAATCAAATGAATGTGATTTTATGAAATGAACCACAAAAAATAACGAAAACAAATGAATGTAGACAAAAAATTAATTACCTGTCCAATCGAAGTCGTAGAATTTGTCGGAGCGCTTGGTTTTCATCTCGATGACTTCATGCTTTTGTTCACGCATATCCACGCCAAGTGGACAAACTTCGATTGGCGACTCGCTAGTTGCATTAAAATCCATGCTTGTGAGGTCTACATCCTCCTTTTGGATACCACACTCAATGGCATCCACTTCGCTGCGCACCAAAACATTCAAATCGCCTATTGGAACCTCACAAAAAACAAACATTCATACAAAACGATGGATGGTGCGCCCGAGCCTCAAAATATCGAATGTGAAATTTTGTATTAATTAATGGAAATCGTAGATTCTGTAGTAACTCGTGAACTCGCATCATTCGATTTTCATTTTCGCCACACGAAAATTTATTTTTCAACGCTGATTGTGAACAATAAACAATTTGACCAAAAAAATATGTTAGAAAGCGCTTACCTTAACTATCCGCCGATGTGAACTTATCTTTTCATCATCGTGAAGTGATCGAGTGACGGCATGTTCGAAACTGTGCCCAAAACCACCTCCACCAAACGCGCTGTCCACTTTCCGTACTGGAGGTTGTAATTCGGATCGCGTTAACAAAATGCACGCTCCTGAACCTCCCTCGCTATGTTGAACCGCATCTACTCGAACCTCACAATTAAAAAAAAATAAAAAAATAAAAAACATTCGACACATATTTTTCCATATGATCATATCGTCAAATCAATCGGAGCATGAACAAATTGTAAATTGATAGAAATCTATCGAATAAATTGTAATGCCAGGCGGAATGTATTTCGATAAATGGTGTTCGAATTGAGTTCAATAAAAATTCATCAAAAAAAATAATTCTTACCAGAAACGGCTCATCTCTGTCGTTGCGAAGCCACTGCAGCATCTTGCGCAAATTATTTCGATCCGTCACAAACTGAACAACACAATTACGTTCACGAAACACAATCAATTCAGGAACATTATTGTTTAAATTGAAAACATTAACATTTGTTGCTTAACTAATGTTTGTGAAACAAAATACTTTTGAGATGTCTACATTTTGAGGTGAAATTGCTTAAATTGTACATTCGTAACACCATAGTTCTGTGCAATTTTTGCAACGAAATATTTGGAAATTGACAACAAGAAAGACTGAAATGGATAACTTGTTTTGTCGTCACTAAACATTATTATGTTTTCAACACAACTCTGAAAATAAAATGTTGCGCTGTTGTTTTCCTGAACAGATGGAAAAAATGTTTTGAATTGAACATGTCAAATAAATCTTGGGAATTTAAAAACACAATTATGATTGTACATCGGCCTCTTTCAAAACGTTCTTGTTGACTGCATTGGAAGCGACAAAAAGAGAATCTAAAGGGTATTCCGGTTGTCGAAAGCCATTCTCGTCAGCGTACTGGTTTTGATCCCGCTCCAACCTGCCAACGCAAACATGCAACCAAAATATCGTAAATTCAAAAATTACTAAAATGTAGCAAATATATTTCATATTATGTGTCAACGAAAAATTATCATCTTGAAATGCAGGATCGAGCCAAGCAGGTTTTTGCCGGATATGCGGCCGCAGCAGCAGCCGGGAGCCAAGTTGTTTCATGGCCTTGTAACTCCAGAGCCCCGGGGTTTCTCCTCCATCTTTTGGAGGTTCGATAAGATCTAGGTGGTATGGGATACCTTTGATCTGCGTCATCCGGACAGATGGATGTGCGACACCGTTAGCCATCCGAAAATTTGTTGTAGGTACGCACTCCGTAACTGGAATGTTTGATTTCGCAAATGCCTCGATGAATTTCGATCCCCATCCAGTAGTACCCACAAAGCTCGATGCTCCCGTATCACCGATGACAAAAGTGTCTGATCGATTGGGAGTGACATGTGAAAGATGGAGAATATCAACGGTAGACTCCGCTGTTACGGCTCTTGCCCACTCAGAATGGAGGTCTGGCTGACACCGGTATGGCGTCCTCCCGAATTCCCTTGTCAGCATTCTGCGAATCGTGATTAAAACTATGGTCGACCACATGAGAATCAAGATGAGGTTGTTTTGAAACTCCTGATCATGTGTCGGAATGGCTTCCTGAATTATTGTTATTCTTGAGTGTAGTATTGAGAAAATGTTTGATAAAATCGAGGTTGAAATAATATTGACGATAGATAAAATGTTTAAAAATACTGATGAAACATTGAAAAATGAATTCCAATAATTCGATAAACAAGGTTCCTTACGAAACAGTGTTTGTGCTTGGTATCTCTTATGAGATTCGGGAAGGCCCGTACTATCCAAACATAGCATTTGTTCTTCATCGAACTGTTCTCTGTGGAACGTGGGAAGGCCCATTGTTGTGATTTGATGCTCCTTGTGGAGTCGGGCATGGCCCTTTTGTTATGTAACATTCGTCAAATTCATTGAATTGATGTTGTAACAATGCTGGTCATGATTCAATGAAACATTTTTTCCGCACCCAAATATGAATTATTTGAAAAGGATGAATGAAATAAAGATTATTTACTCAAAAATATGAATAAATATTTGATGAACTGTACTGGCCAACGCTGATGTCCGATTCGTAAATTGGCGGTAATCCAGGCACCATGATTTTTGGTATCGTTTGACACACGTCCAGATTTTTACCAGGCGTGTCGATGGCACCTTCGTCATCAAACCAATTAAACGTGGCAAACAACTCCCAGCGGCCGATTTCACATGGCGTGCTTTGCATCAAAATGTCCTCCGCGTCGTTGAACGAGAAGAGGACCTCGTCATTGACGTCCTCCGGCTTCTTAAATACGGGCTTTCCCTTTCCTTTCCCTTTGCCTTTCCCCTTACCTTTCCCCTTGCCTTTTCCCTTACCCTTCCCGCCGCCGCCTTTGCCCTTACCTTTGTGGTTGTAGTCACTGCTGCCACCTTTTCGTTGATCGTTGTAATCATAACGTCCGTAAGGACCTCCCTCGCGCTCATGGCTGCGACCATGTCGATCAGGACCACCTGGGCAATTGATTTAATAATATTCATCAATTAAATTATTTTGAAATAAGAAAAATAAAAAATTGATTGAAAATATCAAAAATGCCCTCTGGGGAATGTGTAAACATTCGTAACTCGAAAGAATGGACCGAAATGTACTTCAATTAATCTGAAATTTTGAAAACTATAAAACATTTTTGTTGAATGAAAATAAATTACCTTTCCGCCCTTAATGAATGATCGAATGAGCTTTCAATATGTATTGAAAATGGTTTCCTTTCGAACGTTGTTTTTGCACAAAATTGATTGGCATAAATGCAAAATGTACGTACAAATTTACAAATTGAAAGACAACAATAAAAAATGTTTTATTGACAAAAATCATTCGAACTTATTTTTAATAAAACATTTTTATTCTAACTGTTTGGGAAAAATCGAATAAAAATACTGACAATTTGGATGTATGCCAAACATTTTTTTTTTGAGTTCATCTGTTAGGTTGAAAACACAGCATCGAAAAATGATCTGCTACATGTTCATGATGACGGGATTTGAAATGACATGATGTTTGCCAAAAATGTCATCAACATTCCAGAATAATTGAAAGATTTGATTGCATTCGTGACATTTCCGATTTTTTTTTTTTGAAGTTGAAAAAGAATAATACCATATCTTGAGTAATCGTCGCCCCATATTTGCCGCTTCCTTTGCCACCACCACCGCGAGACGCCGACGAGCTGCCACCGTAGGAATTGTAGCCGTTTTGATGATGATGATGATTATGGTGGTGGTAGTCATCATGTCCATACCCGCCACCGCCTGAGCCGTAGCCGCCGCCTCCGCCACGGTAATTTCTCGACATTTTTGAATCTGCTATTCAAAATCGTCAAATGACCAAAATGGAAGAACCGGAATTCAAATTATTGCCGCCCCGTTATAGATTCTTGACGATAGAATCTGTTCAAATTGATCGTCAAATTTGAAAGTTATATGAAGATTCCCAAATAATAAATGTTTGTTTGATGATCGACGAATAATTGTGTGATTATTTTATGAAAAAAAAGAATAATTGTATGGGGACAACAATAATAATAAAATATAATACTGATACCGTGCTGGTAAAATACAAAATTCAAACAAATGCCGAGAACGGCTGAATGTAAGAACTACTAATGATACATTTATTTACTGAGAAAAAAATGTTCAATTTTGACAATGGTTCCAAAAACCATTGATTGACAAGGCAAAGCAGCAGAATATGAAAGCAAAATAAATTATTAATATTTTGGATTTTGGGTGACGAATGACAGAAAATGGACCGAGGAATGAATGCATGAATGATGTGCAAAATCGTTGTTAATCATTCATGAATAAAATTGGCAAAAATATGTGAGGTTTTGAAAAATGTAACTTTTGCCTTGTGCTCAATACATGTTGTATTGTGATTTTTGTAACTTAGTTGTCCATAATTGTTTTTTTAATCAATCAACAAACGATGGTGCTTTGTAATAAAAATATACTTTCAACAAAAAACAAAATAAAACTTAAATAATTGTGTAAAATGAACAGAAAAATATAAAATGGCATATGGGCTGAACAACCCAACAAATAATTATTTTACAAAAGAAATGACATCATCATCAAACGACTGTAAACAAAAAGAATGAGACTGTGCTGTCTCACGGACATGACCAAGATTCAAAACTATTATTTTATTTACGATTAAATCAAGATGTGAAAACAAAATGTCAAAAAATAGAACAAGATGTCGTCATTCATGGCGTTTCAATTGTGTTAAGTGTCATTTTCTAACACATAATTATTTAATTGTCATTTATTTAATGAATGATTGGTTAGATGATTTGATCTGTGCAATTTGAATAGACAATAATTTGGTGCATTGAAAAACATATTCAAGCGTCACAGGACATATTTTGGAGACACATGAAAAAAAAATGGAAATACCAAACCCGGACGCAGATTTGATAAAAATATTAATAACGACGCATAAAATCGCACAGCAGGAATCATATTGATATCACATACTCATCGCTGTTGTTTCTAGCAATTGGCCCAGATTCGTGGACAAATTAAAATATTCATTAAACCAATTTACTTCGAGGACGCAACAAACTTATGTTTTCACACAACCTTGAATAGCAACATATTATTCAAAATGTAGCCTTGGTTTGCTTGAATCCCCTAAACATACAATATCCACCCAAACCCACCAAAACAAGGATAGAAAAAATTCAGCATTCCATTATGCTGCTACACCCCAGAAAAACCAACTCAAATAATTGAGTTCTCAAAACCAAATAAAATCAGCACGCCGAACATTCTCAAAACCAAATAAAATCAACGGAATTAGCATGACGCCAACAATTCATCTGAAAGATAAAAATAAAAAACGCGTATCAAATTTTTGATAAACGTTGTACTTTGTCTTTTGGTAAGCCAATCAGGGTCCACGCACCCATGTTTATTACATATTTGTACACGCCAAGTGTGAGAATTGGTGAGAACCAATGCCGCCGACTGGAAAACTGTTTTCCAAAACACCAAATTGAAGAGGCATGAATCAGCATGATTTATTTATTTACGCCTCTTCAACCTCGTCTTTTGGTAAGCCATTCAGGGTCCAGGCACCCATATTTATTACATATTTGTGCACGCCAGGTGTGAGAATTGGTGATGACGCATAGCCATCCAACTGGCCGGAAAACTGTTTTCCTGTGCGTGGATCCTGCTTGAAAATAAACAAAGCCGTGCCGCGTTTTGGTTGGACTACCAAATTCTCGCCGTTAAAAACGCTCTCCGTGAACGCATGGGGAAAACTGTTGCTGGTGTCATGAGTACTCCCTGCCGACGCAAATATTGCTTGGCGGGCTTCATCCTACACAAAAATATAATTAAAAAAAAACAATTATTTGGATTTGGCCATGTATTCGGATTCATGCACCAAAAATTTGATTTGAAAAGGAAGAATTTTGATTTAGGGCGCCTTGAATCAAAATTCTGACGCCGTAAATCATAATGTTGGTGCCTCAAATCCAAATTCTGGCACCCAAAATCAAAATCGACTCTCCTGAGTTCTAAATGAAAATTGGCGCCCCTAAATCCAACTTCTGGCGCCCTCAATAGAAACTGGCGTCTCTAAATAAAAATTCTGGCGCGGGGTTTAGGTGATAAAAAAAAACAGATACGAAATTGAGAATTACCTCAGTTGGTAGAACCGGGCTGGCGAAATCTCGGGCCCAAGGAAAAACGTGCACCCCGCCGTCTGTGAAATTCACTGTGTTTAAAAACGTTATGACGCTCACATATCGTTGCCAATCCTTCTTCGTGGCGCCCCATCTAAAAATATAACAAACGAATCAACGAATCAAAATAATTTCAATCATTGGGACGTAAAGAACTGAAAATGATTTTTCCTCAACTTGTCACTGATGAAATGAATGATGAATTTAATCGGGGGATTTGACGGGTCTCAAAAGACATGAGGCCGATGGCTCAACTCACTTCAACACACGATACACTTTCGATGCCAATGTTCGGAAAATCAAAAATATGTTGTATGTGTTGGTTTAGAAATTGGTCCAAAATAAATCTTGATTGCAAATTAAAATGAGGGTAATTAATTACACTGAAACGCTTTCTTCGAATGGCGTCTCGCTGAATTCATCTTCATGTTGATATCGGTGCACCTACAATCATTATTATTATTGAAAAAATGAAAAAAACTGAATGAAAATATCCAGAATACCCTCCGGGGAATATGCCGGAAGGCATTCTGGATACTTTTATTCAAAATTTTTCATTTTTTCAATTTTCACACATGTGGGTAAACCCTAATACCAAACAAACAATCTTTTCAATTATTATTAATTTCGACATTGAAAATCATTCATTCGGTGAGCGCATCAATGTCAAGCATAAGTTGTTGCCGACGCCTGCATGTTTCCATTACACGTTCAACTGTCATGAATGAGTTGTCCCGAATTTTCAAAAACAAAACATGCATTTCGGAAAGAAAAATGTACCTGCACGGCGTCGAAACTTGTCTGGTGCTGTTCGACATCGAGCAAGGCAAAAACCCGTTGAACGATCAAAGTCCGCACGTCTGCGGGGACATCAAAATTCTTTGTGGTCGACCTCTCCTCTGAATGTATCTCATGATTGTAACAACAAAGAAAAAAAAAGTTATCTCACGATTATTACAAAGAAACCTTTGTTGTTCAGTATTTTGCATTAAAAAATAAATGCTGGAGCTTGGGGAAAACACATTTTTGACTTGATGAAAAATAAAATGAAAATCAAATATGTACGGCTTTGAAATCTTGACGCAATTCAGACTCCTGGCTTATCGTTTGGGAGAGTGTGTCGACGATGGCGTCGATTTCGTTGTTCTCCAAAAAACCTTCCACCGAAAATCTGATGCATTTATTCATTCATTACACAAAAAAACAAATGTGCCCAATGTGAACCGAAAACAACAATTGTTTTTTTGATGAAAAAACATACGAACAACATGCAAACAACATTTCAAAAACAACGATTTATAAATGTTGTTCAGAACATGTTTTGTAATAAAAAAATACATTACGCGATATTAATTAGAAATTTTTGTATCCAGGCTTAACCTTGTGTATTTAGGAGGGTAAAAAAACAAATTAAATTGCTCAAAAAACATTGTAAACCATATGGCTTATTGGCATCCAAAAGCAGCAATTGATATTCATGCAAAAATTCAGAATAAATTAATAATATTGAAAATGGTAGAAAGAATGAGCATATACATTGGCGGGTCGCGCGATATGGCGGAAACACGGATGTCCAGAGGATTTCCGTTCAAATCATCGATGATATATGGTGACCGCCACCACTCATTCAAACGATCAATTGCCCATTGATACTCCACCATTTCCGGAAGTACCCAACTGAACAACAATAAATTAAATCAAATAATATAATTACAACAAAAAATTATCAAAAACAAAATTCATCGTTAACGATATGGTGTGCATATTTTCCGTTCATAAATAACATCGATGAGATGTGGCCACTCGTTCAAACGTTCAATTATTGCCCATTGGTACTCCACAGGTGCCGGAATTACAACAAAAATCTAAACAAAATGAATTAATTCATTGGTAAAAATATGATGTGGATTTCCCCTGATACCACCGATGATATTTTCAAGACGTTCAAGACAATCGCTCTTTTGAACTTTTGATTTCCTATTTCATTAAATATTTGAATAATAAATTTAAAAAATAATTGATTGTTTGTTTGTTAGGCGGACATCTTGAGGCAATCCTCAGAATCGTCTCGAGGTATTGAAAACCAATCGCGATCGTTCGCAATAATTCCACGAATGCTGCGCCTGGCATGAACACAACATAATGGAGACACATAAATATAAGATAATTAAACAATAATTTTCGACAAATTAAAATGAATGTGCGTTGTTAGGGAGGGGTCGGCATGGCGAAATGAAATGCGTTGCTACACCGTACTAATTTTTAATTAATAATGCCGTGTTCGATCTGCATAAATTTCAAGTTTGTGATTTGAAAAAATACAACCGTGGCCCCACGAGACCTGCCTCTCGAAATTCCGAATGATTCTCTATTGCGAGCTGTAAATCTGTAAACGTTGTCACGGAGTCTCGTAAAACAACGGCCTGCGTCCAAAAAAAAAAATCATTAAATAATTAAAATGTACAAATGTTTTACGGTTCGCACAAACATGAGAAATGAGAAAATGTTTTGTAAGTGTCAAATATTTTTGCTCGCATGCATACATGTTTTGTACACAATTATTCATGGCATGATTGCGTATCCTCAAATGATATGAAAAGCAACCAAACCAAAGACTACGACACTCGAATCAAAAAATGAAAAGAAAAAATTGAATCAAAAAACTGATGCAAATGAATGAATAAATGCCCTACAAGAGCACTCCAAATGAATGAAAAACAAATGACCTTGTGTATTTTTTTTTTGTGTACGTCTGGAGAATCAGGACCGCCGTTCCAATAAGCGCATATTGGTCGCGGCGACAAAGGTCGCGGCGATTCGAATATTGTTTGCGCCGGTTGTGCGACCGATACGAAAGCAGTTGTTGAATGGGTGGAACCTGAATTGAAAACCTGACCAAAACTGTGTAAATCAACACAACAACAACAACAGCAACAACAAACTATCAATGTTTTCAAATATCTAACCAATGCATCAATATTAATTAATACCTAGTTTTGTGATGTACTACTAGTCACTGGTGATGGGAAATTGTAACTAAAAAAATGTGTCATGTGGGCTGCGACAATTCACAAATATACTTTCCTCACTTCGTGGTGTTGAGTGTCAATGGTTTTTTTTGAACAAAAACATTGTTGGAATGCGAAAATGGGTCGGCTAATCCGAGAGCAAGAATGAACGAGCACGGCCCTACGCGTAGTTATTACGCTGACTCGATTAAATAACTATCCAAAAGTGGCCACTGGTGCCAACGATCTACGGGCGAGAATGTCAATTGGATTTGAATATGAAATTTGAAAGCAAAAAGAAATGTGATACAAAACTATGTTTTCGATTATTCAATTTTGTGAAGAATTATTACAGAAATAGCGCGCCTAAACAGATGACATAACAGGAAACCAAACATTTGACGAATGATCGATATGCGTCTGCTGACTCGAGTAAAACCTCGCGCTTTTCGCAATCGCACCCTGAGCGGCACGCGTGCTGGTCTGTTTCTGAAAACAATTGAGCAAAAATTCCAAATTTTGACCGAATGAAAATAAAAATAGTGTTCCTCCCTCAAATGAATTATCGAATTGAGAAACAACTCAAATTGTTTCCAAAAAAAAGAAATGGAAAGAGTTTTTTTCTTACAACCTTGGGAAATTTAATTTAAAATCAATTTACGTCCTTCGTCGCTTGCCGTTGCGGGCGCCGAATCATTGTTTGGTATTTGGTCATCGGGTAAGGTGCTACTAAAGGATGTTGATGCAGTTGGCTCACGACTGACTCCGCCGGATTGCGTGTTATTCTTGCCACCTTCCGACGAAACACCGTCCATGATGAGATGATCCAAGTCAAAACAAAATTGAAAATTATGATAAATTAATAAATAATTTATTATTTATTAACCACTTGTGTGCATAGACAAACAATAAAAAAACTATGAAATATTTTTCCAATTGAATTACGTTAACGAAAAAGAATGTCATGAACGTAATGAACTACTACCGATTGATAACGTTTTGATCACTACTCATTGATGATGAGTATGAAAACTCAAAAAAACAATCCTGACGTAACTTGCTGAATTTGAATGCAAAATGACGATCTGAGGAATGCATAATAATAAAGCGTAGTTATTGCGACACCGCAAATATGGAAAAATAAATAAATGTTGACACACGTTTAATGAAACTGTAATCATGAAATATAAAAATAGATTTAATTGCTTTTACGACGGAGTGAAACAACTGTTCAATGAACGAAAGAAGTTACAATAATATTATGGGAAAAATAATTAATTTGTTGAAACAAATTTTATAGTTGTTGACGCTTGAACCGGCATGGAAAGAGTTGTTGCTACCCTTTTTTCATGAGGGAATGACTCGGCTCACATCATAATAATAATGTTGAATCTCGATGCTTTTTTGTAAAATGTGATGGGTTTTCGCGCCGACGAAATGTTGCACATTTTGACAAAATATGCAAGATTGAAAATTCAATTTTTTCTTCCTGAGGGGATGACTCACCTGACTGCGGTGAGTCTAAATTTGGTCACGATCAACTGCGTGACGCAACACTTGCATGCACGGTACGGACGGACGGACCCACGATGAAAACTAATGAAAACTACTTACTGAATTTAACAAATCACGACGACTCATTTGGTTGTCACCCAACCACCGCACCACTTCACCGCATTGTGAAATTGGCAACTAATTCGGAAGAATAATCCCAGGCACTGTGGTTTAATCACAATGTTGTTGGCAAATTATCACAATGCGATACACAATCATCACACAAACAAACAGATGTACAAAAACCAACGTTCCGGTGTTT
>JACKZZ010020856.1_pt1 | contig 13050 bp, 4 predicted proteins | sample 8027871 | NCBI WGS metagenome assembly JACKZZ01 (sample SAMN15724774, study PRJNA655200) | protist metagenome | isolation source: fluorescence activated cell sorting (FACS) single amplified genomes of... | place: USA: West Boothbay Harbor, Gulf of Maine | collected 2000-07-19
ATATTGACAGTTCACAGTATATGGTAGAGTATGGTATATATATCTTTATATTATTTATTATTTTTTTTTTTATAAACAACAACAAAAAAACTACAAACATACAAGATAGACGCTCGGAGTTTTTTAGACAAACCAAACCTAAATATACAAATTTAACACGCCAGTATTTTGCTGCGCTGTAAATTATAGCGACGGTCTGTTCGTGGGAAAATGCAGATGGAAGCATCAAAAGAATCACAGCACAATGTCCTAAATCTTTCAAAAGAGGCATTTGAAAAACTTGTAAGAAAACAACATATTGATAACTTAGTTCCAGGTCCTTGCGTTTTTGATGTGAACCCGATGAATATTTTATCTTCACCGCAGGGAAGTTGGGCATTAGTTTTAAATGACTTACAACTAGTGTTTAATAGCAAAACAGACGAATTTGACAATTCGGAGCTGATAGACAAAATTGAGAGTGTATGTAGATGCGAAGGAGTGCAAAATGCATTTAATTTTAGACGCGAGTTAGTTAACTTGAAGAAAGTTGCCGCACACATATATGGGCAAATTAAGGACATGGAAATGAAATTAAAACAGTTAACAACATATTATTATTCTGATAAGGTCCTGGATCAAAGAGCAAAACTGGGGTACAAACAGTCACTGCGTTATGCAGAAATTTCCAGCATTATGACTCATGTCCGTGGCGCATCATATGCTATGCAAGATATTAGATTTTATTTAAAAGCAATATGCTGTGTGCCGCGGCATCCATCGAAACCAAGGTTGGAGAGACTTGCGAAGCTTCCAATTGGCCTGAAGTCTTACAAAATTTTAAGTAGCGCACTTTTTTTTCTAAAAAAACACAATAGGAAGCATGTCGAGACCAATGAGTATAGCAATATTGTCGATGACTACAAGGAAATGTCGCTGATAGATACTACTACAAATTACAATAACAATGATACTATTATTACTCCACCGAATGATATATTGAACGCATTATTAAATACGGTATCTAAATCCATCCCAAACATACCAAGTCACGTTATTTCCTATTTAAAATCCTTATTTGTCGCACGCGGAGTTTCAAAAGCACTATCAATTTACGAAGAAGCAAAAAGATTTAACAATCATATTTTTAACATAAAAAGAAATTTAAAAAAATTATTACAAAAACATTTCGAAGTGTTGAAAGAAAATAGAACCCATGCACAAGAAGATGAAATGTCAGTGGAAAGATATTCCTTTCAAGCGAATATTGATTTGTACATTTCTCAAATTAATGGAAGCACAACAGTTCTAGAAACGATGATTGATTACCTAACGTCAATGTTAAATGATCCAACGCAAAGGCTATTTGTTGCATCTGATTTAAATACATCAAATGAAATGACTTTTTTTGCTCCAAGTAACTTTTTAAATGCAATATCAAATATTACTTCCATCGGTATGGCGGCGTTGAAGAAATATCAACCGAGTATGTTTTTTGATATGGAGGTAGAAGGTTGGCCACCAAGTGAACAGCAACGGCCTGGTATAAATGGACGTTGCAAATGTAAAAAATGCAATTCCAAGTTGGGATCAATGTGGATCAATGCCAATTTGCACATATGTTTATATTGTGAAAACCAATTACGAAACGCTAATTATTACAATGACGCTTTTACAAACATTAGGGATTCATCTAGAATGCTGACTTCACGTTTGCTGCTTCGACCATTTGAGAAAGGTGACCAAAGCATGATCTCCAATTTGTGTAACGAATTTGAGGTGGCAAGCATGTGCTCGTTAGTACCATATCCTTACTCTGATGATCATGCGCAATACTTCCTAAGCAAGATATGCACTGCTGCAGATAAAATGACATTTGCTATTACACAACGAGAAAATAATGAATTAGTAGGCTGCATTTCACTTGATGATATAAAAAAGTTAGAGAAAGAAAAGACGGCAATTATTGGATACTGGCTTGGTAAAAATTATTGGGGTCGAGGTTTTATGACTGAAGCAGCTACAGCAATAATTTCATATGGATTCGATAAGCTTGAATTGGACGCTGTGCATGGGTATTGCTGGGTGGAAAATGAAAAGTCTGCAAATGTCATGAAAAAAGTTGGGTTCGAACAGTCAACAATATTTCCTCCTGGTATGGACGTAAGCGCCCCTTGCCTCGCAAGAGGAATGAAAACATTCTCACGAAACTATTATCAATTGTCTAGAGACAACTATGTGTCTAGATTAAAATCAAAACATAAAAAAAAAACGGGGTCCAATAATAATTATATTTTATGCCCATTTAGAAGCATCGGATGTAAAATGCCAAAGGCTTTTTGTTTGCATTCAAATCGTTGTTTTAGTTGTGATCATTGGTCATGCCCAAAATGTAATCTTATCCGAGGTGATGGGATGACAGTTGAAAGTATTGTCGATGATATTATTTCATCGCCAGAAAGTGATGAAAATAACGCAGAAACATTGTGCTTACTGGGCGGAATTTTCCTAGATTTTGATAGAACATTTTGCAGTACAAAAAGCGGTGGCTCTCCTTTACCACAAGGTAAAGTAAAACCACAAAAAGGAGGTAATATTAAGATTGTATCGGATCATACACTTGACCAAGGTCTTTTGAACCTAGCATTTAATTATCCAAATTTAGTGCATATTGTCACAAGAAATAGTCATGTTGATGATATACGAACATTTTTAGATATCAACAATGTTCCAGCAAGCATAAAAATACGTTCTGTAAAGAAAGAACAAACAACGAAAGGTGCAGTAATTCAAACTATATTAAAAACGAAGAAAGAAGAAATTTTAATGAATTTAAATGAGCGGACAATATCTACCACAGGAAAGAAAATCAGTGGTCAAAGTAAACGCCAAATAATCAGTAAAAAAATTCAAATTATTGGTGTTTTCGTTGACGATGATATTAGAGAGCATTTACACCCTGAAATGAACAGTGTCATAAACGATGCTGATAATTTAGGAATTGGTTTGAGACGTATATTATTTGTCAGAGATGTTCGGAAATAATATCTTACCGGTATCATATAAGCTTACTGGGTATAAATATTATATAATATAAAATTGGTTCTCTTACTCATTAATTTACACGTATAAATTTGGTGTGTGTGTGTATATATATATATATATATATATATATACGAGCACGTATATAATATTATCTCTTTATATTAATACTGGTATTCAAATTTTGCAAATATATGGATTATGACGTCAGAGAGTAAAATGATATTTACACCTATATCTCCTTCGCCGCGGGTTCGTTACAAGCGAATATTTCTTTAGTATTTCTCATACATGAATCGTGGTAGCATAGCACGTCCTTTAATAGTGAAGTATGCCTCCGGCATCTTTGAATACTTTAATTCAACATCATTAAACTTTAAGTTTGTACTCGAGGGTCTTTTATATTTCGATAATCCTAAGCTTGCAACTCGTGGAACGAAATTTTTTTTCCTAACCTTCTTTGTCAAATATGCTCTCAAATAATTATCTTCATCATCGCGCGTCCATGATCGTTTAGGCCGTAAATACGATGTATTAGCATATAGTCGATCATGCGCGGATTGGCCTGGAGGAGCTGAGGCAGGTCGTTTACCAGAATAAATGGTTGGCTTTGATTTTAATCCTCTTGGTTTTCTGCTTCTTAACCGGTCCATTTTTTCCTTTCTTACTGTAGCATCTAAATATAAATCTCTTGTACGAGGCCTTACATGCATATACTTATGTTGCGTTCTTCTAGCCCTGTCTATAGAAAAGTCTGATTTGGATCTTCGCATTGCCATCAAACGGTTGACTTGACTTTGGTTCTGCTTTGAAGCTCTATACTCTTTATCGCACGCCTCCGTCAAAAGTAAATTACTTGTACTATTATAGGAAATATGCCTGGATGTAAATATACTTTTCTTTGGGGCAATAACCGGTTCCGTATCTGGTTTTATAAAAACTTTACCATTTGCGATATCCCTTTTTCTTTCTAAATGTTGTTGCATCAACACATCCCTTCTTCTCAAACTTGATGCCATGGCGATAAAAATTATATTTAGAAAGTGCAATGGATGAACAAACCGTTCCTTAACAATCAAGGCTTTCTCCTCCAGACAAACACATGCGGGCGGACACACATGACGATCCGTACCATATTATATTTATCATAATTAATGTAATAGTACACTGTAGTATGTATTAATTATAGATATGGCCTAAACCTAACTTAACCGATATTGCAAGCCTGTGTCAATGCTATAATGGATAGTTACCACACGAGAGCAAGTTTGTAGACTTATACCCAATAATTTTCTTATCGATAAAACGGTACAGTATGGGAAAAAGTGTGTTATTGGCAGTAGTATAGTGGCTAATCGTACTTAAGAATATAGGCGGAGCTGTCATGTACGATGTCAATATTATTTTTTTTTATACCGTATATTAAAAATATTTTATTCAATTTCTAATATGCATAGCAGATAGGGTGGCTCGAGTCAAACGACACCATTTGCAAAACATTTCAAGTCAGCTGTATGACAATATTTTGCTTCGACAATTGTAAGTTAAATGAAGCAGGCAAAAAGCGGACTTTATCATTTGGCCACGACAGATATTTGATTTGTTTTTGAAAGCTATTAGGAGAGTGTGGAGCGTTAAGGGGGAGCATTTACAGTCCTCGTTCAATAACTTATGGCCTTTTCTCAGGTGATGAGGTCTTATCATTCTAAAATAAAAAAATACCACAAATCAAATGAAAATACACACGCACACACATATGGGCAATCATTTTACATTCTACCAAATAAAATAACAATTCCCCAACCAGATGCAATTGATGCAATTAAATGTTTTAAAGTATGACCTGATACGATCCCACCTGTTTTTGCAAAGATAGCTTTATCTTTGGCCTCTACCAATTTAGCTAATGCGTATAAAAATAATGCAAAATAAATTTGATAGTAATTATCATATCGCCGTTTATCCCAAAATACAACTGCTAGTACTGGAATTGTTAATAATAAATACCCTTGCACAATTGCATATAACCGTAAATCATTTGTAAAATGCCATAACACCACTGAGAATATACCAGTAAAAACAAGCCCTATTAAAATCCTAACGTCAGATACAGAGACTGTTTCTTGAATAACTACATAGTAAAGTGTTGTGAATGCAATTGACATTGGTAATCTATCCCATACCAACCTTGTTGAATTTGGTTTCCAATGATAATAACTGCTTCCAAATGCAACTAATGCAATTGCTATAAAGAAAAGACTCCATGATTCCTTTTCATACGGTGCTTCAAGTACTGGTGATTTTATTTCCATATTTTTAGAGAACGGACCGTTGTTAACAACGTCCAAACCAATCAAGCCAACAAATAAGAATGGAATATTTGATAGAACATCAAAGGTATTCGGTACACCACAACATAAACAACGTTGATCAGCAAAATCATGGTATGATTCTTTTTGCGGTAGCTTTGGCGTTCGTGTCATAAATGCAAATATTGAAACACCAGATAGCGTCACTATCCCTCTAACTCTTTTTTCATATTCTAGATTTGTATGCACTGAATATACTGAAAACAGAACACACGCACCTATTGTTGATAGTACAACTTGTAATGGAATCCCATACTTCATTAGAGGAGGCTGCAGATAAGGAATAATTATATTGGTCTATATTTCTATAATTTTGTGAATATATCAGATAATGATTTTTCTTCTACATTATATGTTGAAAGTATGTTCGTTGTTTCACGCGACTGCTTTTCCGGGTTTCAATATTTTAATATACTATTATTATAATTGATGTAATAAATAATAAAAAAAAAATATTAATTAAAAAATAATAATAAATTTAAATTATTAAATTAACACGTATTACAATGAAATATTTTTGATAGAAGGATTAGTATAAAGACAAGTACAAATATGAGTGAGGTGCGTGCAGGTTTGGGAGGGAAGAAGTGTCGGGCGGAGCTTTCAAGGCACTTTTAATATGTATGTTAAGGTGTACTAATCACATTTTTATAGAAAAGTGTGAATAATGCACTAATATTACGATCTCAAAACATTGAAGACAGAACGAGGTCGTCCATTCCTGATAAAAATAAATAAAAAAGAATCAACGTACAACAATTAGAAAAAAAAGAGATATTGACATTTTATAGGTAAAACTATAAAAAAGATGTAAAAAAATGTAAAAACACCAACTAAACACACCTTTTCTTACTTTCATTGAATAGTAACTTTATACTTATAAGTATACAAATAAAGCACATCTACATTTTGTATATTTTTAACAATAGTAATACATTATAAAAATTACAACATTGTTGTGGTATTGTTTCATACAATTTATCACATTAATGTCCTATCAAAGTATACAACTATTTTATACTAAAAATGGATTTACATCGTTTCAGGACACAAAATGAGCTTTTTCTCTATTTTTCTAAAAAAGTGACATTCTACTTAAATATTTATTGTAACCTTAAATACAATTTAATGTATTCTTGTAATTTATCTGCCCCCATTCCCCTTGCTGTGTACCTCCTGGGATCTATGGTGCCGACCCCCTCTATATAATTATTAATAATAATAATAATAATCGGGGAAAAAAATAAATAATAAGTACAATTTTAGTATACTAAAATTATTATTATTATTAGTGCATTTTTTATTAGTGCAAATAAAAAAATACGGTGAATAAATTATAATATTATAATATATAATAAATTAAAAATATAATAATAATAATAATAACAACACGTATAATTTCTACGATCGTAGAAATAATAATAATGATAAATGATAAATAATATGGATAATATACCAACTGCCCACATCACACCGCACATTGCTACCACTCTACCCTTAGCCAAATACACACATGCATGTATACATACAATATCTGAGATGTTTCAACAAAGAATTGCATTTTCATATATTGCTTACGTGCTACAGATCCCAATAATTTAGAGTGCGTTGTAGATTTTATACAATTAAGAATTGTATTATATATTTTAGAGATGGGATGTAATTCATCAAAGCCAGAAGAAAAATCGTCGACAAGTTCATCACAATCGGCAGAGAATGTTAAAAATATAAAAGTGCAAACGAAATCTGAGGATGAGTTTGGTGGCAATGTAAATAGCATAAATAGTATTGAAAACGATGAAAGTGATGATTCTATTGATGAAAGCTCAGGAAGTACGGATATAGAATCGTGTGAAACGGATGATGAAAATGATGTGGAAGACAACAGTAGCAGTAAGGTGGTACAAATAAAGAATAGGACAACAACGAAAATAATACCCCCAAAAATAGGAGATAGATCCCCAAGAATACTTCCATTAGCGCATATCCGAAATCAGTTAATAGAAAGCGAACAATTGAATTTGTCGAATAGAGAATCTATACTTAAAATAGAGCACGATCGACAATTATGCAAGACAAAAAAAAAACTAGAAAAGCGGCAGGCACTTTCAGTGAGACGCATGAAGAGTCTTCGGAAAACCAAAGCAGAGATTAGAAATCATAAAATAGAACAGAAAAAAAAAATACAAACACTTGAAGATGAAATGTTATTAGCCCCATCTAGTATTTCTAATGAAGGCAACAAAAAAAACTCAAATAACATAAAAATAGTGGTTGAAAATGATCCAAAAGGAGATAATACAGATTTACGGACATTACTTGGTGTTGAACAAATCGTTAACGAATACCGACAAGATAAGCTTAGAGTTGAATCGGCTGAATCGTATGAACGATTAAAACAAGTGCAAAAGGCAAGGCGTAAAATTATGAAGCGAAAAACTAGCCATTTTTTTGCTATAAAGACGACCAACGACATCAAAAATGCAGATTCAGCACTCGATAATAAAAAATCAATTAAAAAAAATACATGGATAAAAACAAATAGTAAAGCTAATATTACAAAAAATTCTTCACTACCAAGGCCTAAAAGCATAATTACAATTTGCATTGAAGAAGGGGCGATCGGCATGTCATTAGCATCAATTCCAGAGCGAGAAAAAGGCATGGCAATTAAGCGAATAGATGAAAACAACTATTATTTGCAAAAGCATCTAAAAGGAAAAAACAAAATAAAGCTAGGTTATGTCTTGTATAGCATAAACAATAATGTGGTATTTACTTTTTTATCACACGAAGTAAAGTCTCTTTTAAACACTACTGGACGCCCAATTGAGTTGGCATTTTGTAGCATAGAAGATTTTGATAAATTAAACAAGAAGAAAGAAAGAAAAAAAAGAGTAAGATAAATAATATTTAATATATATATATATATTTATGCGCGAATGTAGAATATGTATGTGTGATTATATATAAATGAGTAAGAATTAATTATATATAAATGAGTAAGAATTAATTATATATATATACTCTCTCATGAAAATACAAATAACACACACATATTCATATATTACCTGCCACCAAATTCCCGACTAATAAAGACCATTTTATAGCCAACAACACGCCGGCGCGCGACATAGTTGACCGATACTCTAATATGAGTACATTGTGGAATGATGCCTTGGAATTGTTCCTGAAACATTTAACCCACGATTGTTCTAACGGCCCATCATACTTCTTTGTTGACGTACATGTTTCTGCTGGTACACCGAACAACGTAGAGAGCGCATCGAAGTCAAAAATGGTCCAATACAGCAAAGCATGGAACCAGTTTCGACATGAGACATTACCATCTAATCCGGACAAATATCAACATTTAATGACCCGTTACGAGCAAATTAATCATGCCCGGATGGGCCAGCCAAAAGTCTTTGTGTTTGGCATAAGCTATGATGGTTACCTTGTTACATGAAAAATAATTTTGTGCAATGATAACTCTCCTGTAACTTTTGAACCTAAGTCAAACCAAAGCCACTATTACTTCGTATAGAGTATAAAATTTTCTCCTTCAAAATTTTTTTGCTTTTGTAGTCCGGCAATTTTAGAATATTGAAACAGGTTGATGCACTAGGCAATTTCTCTCCAGTAGGATTAGGCACCCATTGTACCGTAAACTTAGGCTCCAATTGCGCGAAACCTAATGGTGGTGCTCGTTCACAACTGGTGACAAAATGTAGAAATTTTTGACGATCTTGTTGATTAAATGAACGTAGTACATCCCATAACGTACGTATAGCAGGACTTAGAGAGGAGTATCCACCAACATATTTTGCATGTTGCTGTAATTCATCTATGTTGATTGTTTTATTGATTCCAGAAATAACAGACTGTAACTCGTTTTCACTAAAAAGACCAAGCCAGGACACTGGAATAACATCTCTCATCCCATGAATAAATGCATTGCATTGAGGCCGTAACTTCACATTTAGACGATAGTGTGCAACCATGTAAATGTAACGTAATTTATTTTCATTTGTTACAGGAATATTTTCACCATTGGGTATTAATGGAACTTCCTTGTGAGTACCTAGTGCCGTATCAATCGCAGTAAATGCAAGTGCCAAATCGTCTACTTCTCCTTGATAATTCTTTAAAAACATTAAATTTTTATATAATTCAGGATCCAGTGTTGGAAGATCCGACAAAGTATTTGTTTTCCCAAGCAATTTTCGAAGGAAGAAGAACGTAAAGTTTGGGTTCACAACAATTCCTTCAAACATAGCTTTCCCTAAAACCCGTCCAAGGAACTCGTACAGCTCCAAGCTATTGTCATGCAAAAGAGACGCTGTTGGAGATGGATACATCAAATTGTTTTCCGTCAACGCCCACAGACCATAATTGATGTTGAATGCAATTTTGCTTAAACTAGTCCAAAATTCTTTAAACAAACCACCTGCATCAATGCCACTTTCTTCATTTCCATAATTATCAATAAAGTTTACGTACAAACGCTGCCTTATACGAGGACCTAGTCGGTTCAAATTTTTAAAGCCATCTTCAAAAACATGGCTACGCTTGATTCGGACACGAATAGGCTGTATTGATTCGTTTTGCATGACATCTCGTGCCTGTTTAATAATATGATTGAAAAGCCTTAATCGATCTACAAATGAAATTGTAAATGGTATTGCTTGTAAAAAATAATGCGCGGTCAATGCTTGCAATCTTTTGGTATGCTCCCACGCAGCGCCACTTAATTCTGTCTTTTTACCAACAGCTTCTAATGCCCCGATGCTCAACAACCGGACGAAATGCTCACCCTTCCCCACCCGTTTATGTAAATCCTCTATTAACCAGGTTTTCACGTTGCAGAATGCTTGGCGGGAGTTACGATCAAATAAAGCTTTCATCAACGATGTTAATTGCAAACGTAAACGCAAGGCAAAGGGCATATACGAAGGTGGATTTTTACCATGGTTCCAGGACTTATAATCTAATATAACATCCTCTGTTTCCCAAAACATTTTATATATAATTACTTTTACCCGCAAGATATATCTTATCAACGAGGCAATTGGTACCGGTTTTTGCAACGTATACAAATCGTTGTCGTCCAATACTGTAAATATATGATTGTACACACAACTAAATAAACCAATCATCGCCAATGCCCCAGAACATTGGCATCCATTAGTACCTAACACATTTGTGCTGTCATTTTTTGACAATATATATTTATTTATATCATCAGTTGTCTCTAAATAGGCCCATATGATAGGGGCAAATTTAGTCCGATAAGCTAATGTATTCAACAAGTTGAAGGAAACCATTTGCGTCGACATACCTGGCCACCAACGCCATAAAATTTTCATATACATTGAACAAAATGCATCAACATGTTGTGGTTCACTTGTGACAATTATCTTGTCTTTATCGTTATGTACTTTCAATTCTCGACTACCTTTCTGTATTTCCCCCCCTTTGCTACCCATATTCTGTTTTTTGGTACTAGCACGAAATGTCTTCTTTACATTATTATTAGTATCATATAATTTGTTATTATTGTTTACATGACCTTCATCGTCCCAGGTTTCTAGCGAAACATCCTTTTTTTTACCAACAAAAACTTTTTTTGCCCAAGATGCAGACTTAATAAAACGCCCCCACACACACTTTTGTGCATTTTCCTCCTCCGTTGTTAAATCCTTTTCTAAAACAGTATATTTGTGGATCCGCTGCGTTACGGTAGGATTCGGCTCCCATGCAACTGGTAATAAATACTTCATAAAAAATTGTACATTATTAGGAGCAATGATAACATGAAGTTGCTTGACTACTAATGCTGGCAATCGAAAGCTGCTTTGTCTAGAACTGGATATAGAACTGCGTATTTTTTTCACAACGACAAATTCATTATGGGACTCAAATGTTGAAGATGGCAAGTAATCTGCAAATGTGAAAACAAATTTGCAAAAAGCAATCAAGTTACTTTGTAATTTTGATATAAATTGTTGCTTTTTATCAGGGGTAACTGCATTATTAATTCGTTGTTCACATACAAGTTTGTATGCATTAAATAATGCTGATATGTTCGATGCCATTGATAAAAATGCAGTGCAATGCAATATTTCTTCACATGCACCGGGACCACTGTTATTATTGTAACTATTCAAATCTTTTCCTGCAAGTACTGCACCTCCACCCAATTGTAAAAGCTCGGGATATATATTTAAAATATATTCCTGAAGAATTTTTGTCTGCACAAACAGAAAAAAATATGGAATGGAGAAAAAAGCATCCAAAAGAATAAAATACAATGAATTTTTGTTCGTTTGATAATGATTCTGGTTGTCATTACGATGATTCATATCATCTGCAGCAATTAATTTTCCAATGGCAACGACAGGTAATATGCTGTTAGATAACACTGTTTGCAAACATTTATTAGTTTTGTATTGGTTTTTCGATAAGACTTGTTGTTCCCATATCGGATTTGAAATTATATTTATAATCGATGACCTTATTGATTGAATAATGAACCAATTTTGTGAAACATTAATATTCTTATTTTTATTATGTTCATTACCACTACCATTTTGAAAAACTGTAGTAACAACCCATTTGTAGAATTGATTGTGATTTGCATCCTTGCTTTTGTCTGCACAAGAGGATAATATGTACAAGATTAATTCGACCCGTCCTGACATTTTAACAGATTTATTTGCATTCGATTGTGCTTGTAATTGAATAGAATCCAAAATATCTTCACGTGTAATTATATTGAACAAACATATCTGCATGAATCTTTGAATTGAATATTTTGAAATAGACGAGCTATTACTATTCATTTCCTTTGCAAACGTAACATAACCTAAATTGTTTGATTGGACATTGCATTTTAAACTAGATAACATGAATATGCATATACTATCCAGCATATTTTGCATTTCTTTAGTATTATTATTATTATAAAAAGCTTGCAAACAATGTTTCTTCTGTTTCCCCTTATTATTTACATTAAACTTCATATTTGATATGTATAAAAATTGTTGCAGGAGCGATATAACTATGGTTGGTGGGACAACAAACATTTTTCCATGGCTTGCAAGAGTCTCAAAAAGCATGTTAAGATCGTGCAATTTTCTGGACAAAACGTTTGATGCAGTTTTTATTGTATTTTTCCTAACTTTACTACTACGATAAGTTTTTTGAATTAATAAAGCTGATTGCTGTTTTAACCTTTTGATTCTGCGAATTTCTCGTTTTTCTGCGGCTTCCTCCTTTAGTATGTCGCGTTTGCTCTTTGATTCTTCAATCAAGTCATGATTCACTACAACAGTTTGTGCAACCAACGATTTCCCCGATACGTTTGTTAATCCAACAATATCGTTCTTTTTGATCTCACCAGCAGTGGTTTTATTTTCTCGTGGGTTTACCTTCAGTTTGGTTGGCGAATCCTTTTTCTTCCGTCCACGTCTTGCACTTTTTTTTAATAAACTTTTGTTAGTTGCAAAATTCATCGGCGAAATGATTGGTTTAATAGAGTATGTTGCTTTTAAAAAATACCCAAACGTATACGCACGTATACTGTATATATGTAAACCCACAATTGCAGTTATAAATTCTTTCTTCTGCAGCTCACAATGTAACCTATGATGCATGA
>JACKZZ010021020.1_pt1 | contig 13048 bp, 6 predicted proteins | sample 8027871 | NCBI WGS metagenome assembly JACKZZ01 (sample SAMN15724774, study PRJNA655200) | protist metagenome | isolation source: fluorescence activated cell sorting (FACS) single amplified genomes of... | place: USA: West Boothbay Harbor, Gulf of Maine | collected 2000-07-19
CCTATCAAAACAATACAATCAAGTACAAAATACCATTGTGATATTTTAGAAATGTGTTAATTACACATACCAAATATACAACGAAGTATGCTATATCGAGCAGGTGTTGTTCACAGGGATATAAATAAATAACTTGGGTTGTTAGTTTTATTTAAATTTGAATTTGAATCTGTATAGAGGATGATATGTGTGATATATGTGTATTATTTTGTACTTAAATTAACAACACTATAGTTTATTGTCCTATCAAACAAGTTGTTCATCCAAAATCTTATGCTGTACTAAATGTAATCTTATAGTCTCTATATAAATTGAGTTAGCAGGCAAATAGTATCATTTGGGACAAGAATTTAAAAAAACGAAGGAGCTCATCGGCCTATTTCGAGCATTTAGTCAACGTCGTGATACAATAATATATAATATAATAATAATAAAAATACATCAATTATTAGTAGATAATAAATATCCCAAATAATTAGAGATTGGAACAGAACGATTTCTGGCGCCATTTACTTTTTTGTATTGGAAAGCGGTGGAACTAAAAAGCTTTACTGCACTAGTTTTTATTTTATTCTCCACGAAAGCGCGATATAGCTATATATTATTGTTAATTCTATAGTTTAACTAAAACATGCAATCACGAGGCGCATATTCACGAGTTGCACAAGAAGAGCAACAAGGAAACAGTGAAGGTGAAAGTGCACAAATTCGCACCAGGTCAGTCAAGCGTAGCAGCCGGCGTAAAGAGCTTGCGGAAACAATTTCCAATAAATTACAAGCATTTTTATGGATCTTAGTGTCGTTTTTAATATGTTATTATACAGATTTTTTCCGTATACTAGTGGAGGATCAACGTGTCAATCGTTTCTGGTTTAACATTGGATTAGTGTGCCTAGGAATTAATACGGTTATTTTTATTTACATCAGTTACATATTACCATGCTTTACACCAAAAGTACTTGGTAAAGAATTAGATTGGAATATATCATCGCCCAGAGCAATCCCTATTGCAACTGGTCTTGGTGTGCTTATGATATTTTCATTTATATTTGGTTTATGGCCTGTTTTTGGACTACTAACACCTTTTATTCTTGGGATTAATTTTATGGCTTTTATTATGTCGATGCATTTCGTACCTAGTTGTGGTGGAATTTGTTAAACAATTGCATCGTTGATCATACAAACGATATATCACAAAAATGCATTGTGGAAGAAAAGCCAATTTTATGTATTTTAATATATATTATGAAAATGTAAAAGTTGTTAAAGCGTGCGTGGTGTATTTAAAAATTAATGTCTCGGTAAACACATTTTCTGTTATTATTTAATATTTAAACTTTTATTTGTCCTCTGCAGTGTTTTAAAAGCGCTCTGTTTTTTTTTTTTTGTGCGCGTGTATTCTTTTTGGGAGAGTGTTAGAAATTTTAAAAACAGAATATTGTGTGTATGTGTACATATTATGTGCATGTTTTAATCGTCTTTCACTTCCATTTATAAATAATAGTGTATAAATTTTTATTAAAAATTAATGTGAGTAAGAAGAGCATATTAATATTATACTCTCTATATACCTCATATCATTAACTCATCATTTATGCATATAAAAACTTACGGAGCGTTTTTTCAATATATTTTAAATTACACACATACATAAAACTGCTTTATTCAAAAGTCTTGATCTGAACCCGAATCTGATAAAATTGATTCATCCTCACTTGAACTGACATCACCATTATGATTCACTATTTTACCGACATGATGTGCTACTACGTGTTGATGTGATTCCATTTCTTCTTTTGACAAAATTTTAAATGGAATACTTTTAATACGTTTTGGACTTTGGTTTTGATCTTCATCTTCCTCGGACTCTGACAGATCAGATATACCTTCATTTTCATCTTCCTCCTCCTCTGATAGATCCGATATACCTTCATCTTCGTTTATCTGCCGAGTCGGAGATCGAGACATACGCCCACGATGTATTGCTTGTATCTTTACGGCAGCTTTAGTTTGTTCTTTAAGTTCGCTAACTTGTGCACGTGATTTTCGTCCTCGTTGTATTGCTGCAATTTTATTAACTGCACTTGTTTGTTCTTTTTTTTCTTGCACTTCTATTCTAGCTTTACGCCCGCGTTGTATTGCTGCAATTTTATTAACTGCACTTGTTTGTTCTTTAATTTCTTTCACTTCTCTTCTAGCTTTACGCCCGCGTTGTATTGCTGCAATTTTGTTTACGGCTTTCGTTTGTTCTATTATTTCCTCATTCTCCTCTTCCTCATCATCACCTGAGGACAAATCATCATCACTTAAGCCTGACATGCCCCTTGTTGGGGATCGGGACATACGCCCACGCTGTATTGCTTGTATCTTTAACGCAGCTTTAGTTTGTTCTTTAAGTTCGCTTACTTGTGCACGTGATTTTCGTCCCCGTTGTATTGCTGCAATTTTATTAACTGCACTTGTTTGTTCTTTAATTTCTTGAACTTCTATTCTAGCTTTACGCCCGCGTTGTATTGCTTGTATTTTTAATGCAGCTCTATCTATTTCAGCAGTACTGCTTTCTTCTTCGTCGCTGTTTTCTTGTTGTAATAAATATTCATAATCGCTCATTTCTATTTCATATTTTGAGCCAAAATCACCCTCATTATATGCCGCTAAACGGGCTATTCGTTGTTCTGTTTCTTTCCGCGCTAACCTTCCACGATAAAGTGCTTGTATTCGTTCTGCTCCCCACTTTTGTAGATGGCTATGAATTTTCTTCGCCCTGGCTGGACTTGGTGCATTTTTTTTGTAATTTTCAGTTTCCTCTTTATATTCTCCTAAGAGTTCTTTGAACTCAAAATTTTGTTTATTCAATTCTGATATTTTATTTACGTAATTATTACATTCTAATTTTCTAGACTCCAACTCTTCTGATAATTCTTGCACTTGCTTTAAAAGTTCCTTTTTCGTAGGTTTTTTTGACATACTATTTTTTTGATGGGTGACCAGTCAGTGGTTAATAAAATGCTTATACGCGCGTAGTGCAGGTTCACAAATGTATTCTATGGTTTTGATAGATAAGGTGGTTGGACTTTTTTGAGTTTCACAGAAAGAAGATGATTCTCACAAACGTTCCAGATTGCAGAAAGAAGATGATTCACACAAACGTTCCAGAATGCTAGTACATTTGGTGTTATTACAGTCTTTTTTCATAAGTAGTTGTTGTTTTTTCATTGTTACTAGTGTTATTCTTCGTGCACTATTTTGTATTTTTTAGTAATTTCTCAACACAACAATGGTATGCCTGTGTTGTTTGTTGTAATCCAGTAATACTATACTACAACAACATGTTGGTGGAAAAAACAGTAAATAAAACCGATCGATTAGTGCATTAATAGATAATTATTATAATTTTGTTGTAATGGTGACCTTAACCTCGTAAGGATGCTCCACGTAAAGAAGATCAGAGACTATGGGTCCAGATGAAAAAGTCTGTGCTTTAAACTACTAAAACGAGGAGTATTAATAGAGCGAGTTGTTTTTTTATTATTAAAAAACCATCAAATAGTTTGTGAGATACTTGTTATTATTAATACCATTATTGGTGTAAATTGTAAATTATTGTATACACCTTACTTACTTACGCCGGACACAGAGAGATGGCTCTGGCGATGTTTTTAGTTTTTACAAGGTCAACATTCACATCTTTTCCTCCAGATGAAAAAGTCTGTGCTTTATAAACTACTAAAACGAGGAGTAGAGCGAGTTGTTTTTTTATTAAAAAACCATCAAGTAGTTTGTGAGATACTTGTGTTACCATTATTGGTGTAAAGTGTAAATGATTATAATACGAAGAAGAGAACTGGGAGAATGAAGAAAGTATAAACTTTTTAAAAGTGCAAAGAGAGTTGTGTGTTGTGTGAGTGTGTGTGTGTGCGTGAGTGTTTCAGCTCATTTTTTGTAGTTTCGATCATTACCTATCAAAAACTGGTCGAAGAATATTGAATGTATAGTGAACTGTATAATGATTTTACTATATAGTAACAAGTACAAAGGTAAATTACAAGTAGTTTCGATCATTACCTATCAAAAACTGGTCGAAGAATATTGAATGTATAGTGAACTGTATAATGATTTTACTATATAGTAACAAGTACAAAGGTAAATTACAATACCAAAAGCATAATTTATCGAAAACAGACGTAAATTAATAATACTAATTTCTAACCCTAGCCCTAACCCTACTAATACAAATTATTCATAATTTTAATATTCGCAAATAATTATGATATAATATAATAATAATAATAATAATAGGGTTAGAGTTAGGGTTAGATAATAATATTATAATGATAATACGACCATTCACTCATTCATAATAATAAAACCAGTCTAATTTCGTAAAACGTTTTGTCCTAATACTATATTTTATAGGCATTTTAAATTAGTATACCAAGGTGCTGTCTAAGTACGAAACTGGGGAGGGAATCAACGGCACAGCATAGAAGACTCGATAATGAACGTTAACAAAGTGAAAAATTGAAAAGTTTTTGGACAATTATTTAAAATAAACAATGATATTCTGTATTATTTATTATCTGATGCTATTACTATGCTATTATTATAAATCATAATAATGTATCAGTATCTGATGCTATTACCATGCTATTACCATGCTCTATTTAAACTGAGCTCACATTGCACCGCGAGTGCAGTGCATTGATTACTATGAGAAATAGCAACACGTTTTGCTAATTTGACACATTCACTACCCGTCGACCCTTGCAGTCACGTAAACGAATTCACGTAAACGAATTCACGTAAACGAATTCACGCAAACGAATTCACGTAAACGAAACAAGTTTATCTTAGCAACAACAAAACAATTAAAAAATAAAATAAAAAAACAAACAAAACGAAGAAAGTATGAGTTCCTTTAGTTCAAATGCATTTGCAAATGGTGCCAACCAAAACTGTGGTAATTTTATTAGTGAACGCTCAACAACAAGGTTACACGCACCACCAGGCGGTAGCTCGACTGCTGGATCACTAATTTTTGGTGGGGGTTCATCAAACTACACTGAAGTAGGTGTATCTTCAAACCGTTATGCAAATGGATCCAATCAAAATTGCGGGAATGTAATGACTGGGCGCTCATCAACCCGTTTACATGCACCACCAGGTGGTTCATCATCACAAGCAGGATCTTTAATATTTGGTGGTGGATATACCAACCCAAATCAAGCAAAAAGACGAGCACAACAACAACAGCAACAATTTAAACAACCAATGCAACCAGTTACTACTCATGTACAAAATGTACCTGTTGTTAATAACACATCTGTTGCAAGCAAATCACAACATATTACTTCAACAAACAACCCAATGGTAGCACAACAGCAGCCTCGTCAACAAGTTGCCCAAACTTCTAATAATGGCATTTCTTCTAATAAATTTGCTACGTAAGTTTCACAAATAACATTTTCTTCTTCTTTAATAACTCTTCACATAGATAATTTCTAACACCGAGTATAAATGTATGAACATGCAATATTGTATTACAATTATATAGTGGTAGTAACCAAAATTGTGGTAACTTTATCACTGACAGACCAACAACTCGTGTTCATGCACCACCAGGTGGTAAAAGCTCTGGTCCATTATGGTAAATTCCATAATTGGCGTACATGTGTGGTATAGCATGTTTTTGTATTAGGGTATATATATATAATATATACGCACACACATATACCGACTCGTAAAAAGAAAGAATATAATAAATGAAACTGATTGTATCTTTTTGTTTATTTTACTTATGTATATTTTCGTTGTTATGTAACAATAATTGGTGCATTTTACTTTTTAAAAGCGCAGTAAATATTTTATTAACTTAAAACCGGGGGGGAGAGTGTTTGTTTTAGTTTCCAAGTTTTTATTTTTATAAATGTCTATTGTAATATCATATTTGATATATATTAAAAGCAAAAGGCAAAGCCATATGGCATATTATATATTTGTGTAAAAGATAGAGCGAAAAATGTAGATAATTCACACATTCACACATTCTAATTTCAAATTCACACCAGCCACTTTTTTCCGTAATTAAGGTTAAATAAATATTTATGATTTTTTTTATATACCACTCTTTTCCCGCACGTTCGCACGTTCGCACGTTGTCTCGCCCGGAAAAGAAGGGTGTATATACTCAGGTACCCGGAGTAGTCCCAAGGGTCCCATCACCGCAAGAAGAAGAAAAAGAAGAAGTCCAAAATAATAAAATTAATACCGGATAAAATAATATAGTTCTTCTTATATACGTTCCTTACACGATTCCAAAAAATCGAATTATTGGTATATGCACTGTAGAGTAATCACCGTATATCATATACATTGGTATAACGAAGGGTAAATATCGATCGCTACTTTAACTTATGTGGAAAGAATGAAAGCATTTTCGAAAAAAAGTAGTAGTAATAAAGAACTGATATGGGTAGTATGGTTGATAATGTCGATTATTAGTTGCAAGGTTAACGGGGCAAGGATTGAAGTGTGGGAAAAAATATATGACCACTGGGATTTAGGAAACCACGGTTTGACGAAGGAATGTAGTATAGACCCATGTGGTGGTTGTGGTATCAATACTGGTCGCCATTATGTTTCTACTGGCGCCAGCTCAGATTCTCACCTAGAGTTTGTCCAGTGTATAAGTAATAATATTACCAGTTTAAACCTATATGGCACCAAACTTAGCGGACAAATACCAAAGGAAATAGGAAATTTAATACAGTTGACGGATCTTGCTCTGCATAACAACCAGCTTAGCGGACAAATACCAAAGGAAATAGGAAATTTAATACAGTTGACGTATCTTAATCTGCTTGACAACCAGCTTAGCGGACAAATACCAAAGGAAATAGGAAATTTAATACAGTTGACTTATCTTGGTCTGTTTGACAACCAGCTTAGCGGACAAATACCAAAGGAAATAGGAAATTTAATACAGTTGACTTATCTTTATCTGGCTGTCAACCAGCTTAGCGGACAAATACCACCAAAACTTGCGCAACTATGTAGATCGAACAATATCCAAAATTGTTTCCCACCATTGGTTTGCACAGTATTTAAAAATGGAACTTCATCCATCGATATGCAAAAGTGTATAACTTGCGTGTACAGCCCGTTGACAATTTTAATTCTTCTTATTGTAACGGTTCTATTAATGATACTAGCAATGCGTAAATTTCTTGAAATTATTCATAAATACCCAGGTTCAATTGGAGGGACTGTTGCTTCAATCAGTATATTAATTTCACATTCACAAATGATGAGTATTGTTTCTCATATGAATTTATCATGGCCAGGTGAAGTAAAGAAGGCACAGAGTTTATTGAATATATTTTATTTAAATCTGCCGGATGTTGTTCATGTGCAATGTCTGTGGCAGTCAATGGGTAAAGATATGAGCAGCGTGGTGATACTTCTACTATGGATCGGTGTTTTTGGTATCTTTGTCATAGTATTGTTCATTCCACCATGTATTAAATGTGCTGCAAAATGCTGTTGTAAAGATTCTCGTAATCAACGCGTTGACAAACTTTACAATATTTTAGGATTGATGATGTCATTGTTAGCTATCACATTTGCGAAAGCAGTATTGGCTCTTGGGAAAGCAGTATTGCTAATCTTCCTCATAATCTTCCCTTTCGTTTTTTATATCATTTTTAAATATTTTCGTGAAATGCGTGTTATGCAAGGTAAATGGGATGGTGCAATGTGTCGCCAATGTTGCCCACAAAGTTGTTGTAGTTTTTTGTTTTGTTTGAAACCGCTTACAATGTCAAAACAGCGGTTAAAACGTCGATTACATTATTTAACCAAACGATTTAACGACAATGCACCGTATTGGCAATTTATCATTTGGGGAAGACAAATTAGTATTTTAATAGCTAATGGTTTTTATGGTTTTCAATATTCTTCCAAATGGATATTAGCAATTATTGTTCTATGCATTTGTTTCCTATCATTGATTCTACATATGATTGTGAAACCATATAAATATGAATTTCAAAACGAAGTAGATAAATGGTTGTTAATAGCAAATATTGTCATTTTAGCCACTGCAGTTACTTATAGCGAATGGTTGAAACCATCCATTGAGGATGATACTTCTAATATTTGGTCTTGGATAATCACATTTATGATTTTAACAACAACGTTTGGATCTTTGATAGGTGGTATGATTTACCTTCAATTGTGGAAAAAAATATGTATCACATTGCAACATATGTGGAAGAATGAGACTATTGATAATACGCATAGTACTATTTGTAGTAGCGATGGCAATAATGATGGTGAATATTCTTTACTTGACAATGAGTTAAAGGAGAATGATGGATTAGAAGTGGAAAGAAGGGAATCGTTTATTGAATTATCCGAAGTACAAGAAGGGTGATGATGGGCAAGAAGATGCAAAATATCGTTCTATCGTGCAACAAATCCGTTAATACTTCGCAAGAAAAAAGAAATTGGTGCGAGCAATAACGTCGTTGAAATATTGGCACGTGCATGAAAATATGCGGTTGTGTTTGTATCTTTTGAATTATCCTTTTAAATTATAAATAATTCCGTAAAGGACTATCTCGGTATGGTTTTGGCACTTGGCGCGACATATAAAACTATCGATGTGCCTCCTTCGGTACTTCCTTCAAGTGGATGTACTTAACGCTCAACAGTAAAATCGACTCTGAGGAACTCAGAGTTATTGTATTCTATTTTGGAGGAGCATAAAAAATTATTACATATGCACATATGTGAAGGAGTAAACAAAAAAAAAACAAACAAAAATTTAAAATACACGCGTTCATAAAAATAATAATATAATAAAATATATAATTAAATATAATACGTGTGGCCAGCGTTATATTATTCGTACGCTTCGCTCCCAAGAGTGAAGTGCACGAATAATAACGAGGGGACCGTGTAGGCCAGCGTGCATAAATTATTATTTATCATATCATATCATACACACAATATTTTTTGATTATTTTTGTTTTTTGTAATATATATTTTTAAAATATTTATAATTCGTACGAGTTACGAGTTACGAGTATGATTTAAAACACCCTTTTTCCTTTTGATGAGAAATGTTTTACGTTATAATTTGTATTAATTTATCATTTACTGGTTTTACAAATTTACAAAACTTAAACTTACAACTCACTTAAGGATTGTGCCTTTCTTTCCATTTGACGCTTCGCTAATCTGGACATTTTTTTATTTTTTGTTTTATATCTGGAGTTACTATTTTTTTTCATAATCTGTTTATTTGTCTGTGGTTTTGGTGCCAATTCACTTAACGTTGGCGTTGACATCACTTGTCTTCTTCTGGGTGTAGTATTATTGAAAAAAAAATTACCACTTGCTGCACTATCTAATCTAGAAGAGTCGCGACTATAACCTCTACTAAACATATGTTTTTTATTGTTTGCTAAAAACATAAGGGATGCCATGGATCCTTGTGTATTCGGTGTAAAAATGTGAGTTGAATCAGCAAATTGCTTATAAATATTTTTTTTTCTATTAGACATTTTTGCTCTTAAGCCCGCACTTAAGCCGGGTTGTGGCAGTAGTGGTTTTGGCATTGAATTTTCTACTGGTTGGAATTTTATCGCTGGTTGCCCATGATACGTTTCATACGGCTTTACACGATTGCTTAATGCCCGATCAGCAAATTTTTGCGTCGCCCATCGCTTGTTTGAAAGTCTTTTTTCAATCCTTACCATTTCTTTCTCACGTTCTGTTAAGAATTTTACACTAGACGCATTTGATTGGTTCGACCCTGGACGGAAATATGGACCATGAGAAGCAGATGAAGTAACTCTTTGTTCCACCATTATATTTGTTTTATTTGGAACAGCATACCAAGAATGTGTGCCTTTTGGCTTACTTGGCTTTTTACGATGATTTAGTTCCAGTTGTTGCGAAGCATTGGTACTAGTTGTAGTAGCACTTTGTGGAATGGATCGCAAACGTTGTGGTGCTGATCCTGGCGGCGATACAATTTCTCTACCCAACAATTTCTTCCGTTGTTGTTGCTTCATTAAATCATCTTGTATTTCACTAGTTATGGGCCGCGATACTGGAAGTTGTTCCTTTTCTTCTTCGACACCATTATCATCGTTTTGTTGTGGTACACCAGTCATGAAAAATGATGACGCTTCTTCTTTATCCCCCATCACCGCTTTTTGTTCCTCTTTTTCCTCCTTTCCACCAACATCCTCGTTGGTAATTGTATCCTCCTCCTCCACTGTTAACACATTTAATGATTGCATTTTCATACTTTCATCACGTCGCAATTGTTTTTCTAATTTTTTAAATACGGATGATCGTTGCGGTCTTAAATCCGCAGCTTTATCAACGTACCCTTTGTTGACTGCATCTGTGGAATCTTTTACAACATATGGCACTGTTTTAATAGGATCCCAAGCACCGCCTTCCCCAATTGCTTCGGCGTACATATTCTGTGCAGTAACTAAACTTGGCGGGGCAACCACAAAATTCGGATCCCACGTTTGATTGTTTGCAAATAACTTCAACGGTTTTGGAACATGATCAGGAACCGTCTTATTTTCCAAAACCATCTTTGCCAATGCTTTGGGTAGTGCTCTGTTTGCTACACCAGCATTGGCGCTAATCCCACTTTTAGTTAATCCTTTATTTACACGGTGCAAACGCGTTGCATTGCCCAAACGTCTACCGGTACTTTCCGCTTCAATATGCGCAACCCCGGACGCATGACGCCAATAACCTTTTGGATTCCAAAATATATCTCGGTGCATTAACCATTGTAAAGTTCTTGTTGCCCCAGGGAAAGGCTCGAGCTTTACAATGCTTCCCGAATCTAACACTTCAATAATGCGTGGATAGATTCTACCTAACAACTGTGTGGCGATCTCAACACGTTCTTGTACACGTGGGACACGTATTCCTTGATAATACATAGCTGTTGGTGGCATGTCATTACTGTTTGTTTCATTTTCAAATGCAGCTGCAAACGCATCGGTCCCCCTTGTTAATGGTTGAGTGTATGTTTGGGACCGTGGAGACACTCCCCGGGAATTGCCATTTCCAAAATTGTTAGGTAAATATGATAAATCATCCCCCTCCTCCGCTCCAGATCCATAATGTATATTATTATTATCATAATTATCATCGTTTCCAGCAATTTCATTTTCTACTATTTCATCCCCTTCATTGTTTGGTGTATTATGCAATGGGCCATCAGTGGTGGACACTACCGCATCACTACCTTCCCATGGTCGGTTATACCGTCTGGATGGATTATCCTTCCTTCGTATCCATTGGTTTTCATCCACATGCGTCTCTAGATCTTCATTTGTCATACCAGCTAATTTCAATAATGGGTATAGCACATCATATACATGTCGTTCATGTGCCGGGACCTTTTTATCTCTCCCTCTGACTAATGGTGGAAATGAAGGCGATCGTGAAAATAATATAACCGAATGCCTAGCTAAATGTTCCTGGCCTATGCGTTCATCTTCGTCTTCATCTATGCTTGAATAGCGCTGAGCATTTAAGGTGGTAGAGAATTGTGGAATTGCATTATAAAGTTCTTTTTCAATAAAATTTAATATGTACATTGGATCTTTTCTATCAATAAATGACTTTAATATATTTTTTGTTTCAATTGAAAGTATGGTTTTGCCATACCTAGTTAAAGATGCAATGGATTCGATTACGTTCATATCAACATGCACTTTTAAAAGCATTGTTAATGAATCTAAGAATATGTCCTCTGGAATATTGTAAAAAATGCACACCGTTAACATTACAGACAAATCTAATAATTGACGTTTCCCGAGATTTTTTAACATATCTGATGCAATAGTTCCAAATTTTAAAGTTTGTATCCCAGGTCGGGGTACAGCTTTGGAGAAGTACCGGGTTAATCTATTTGATTCTATGTTATGCAATCGTTTTAAATGTTTTAATCTAAATGTTTGTACTATTGTTGGATGGTGTGGTTCCATAGCTAGTAACTTCAAAAATTGAGAAGTTGAGGATACCATTAAAGTACTATTTGACATATCGTTATCGTTATTACTACTACTATCACCGTTTAACGTAACACTTTTACTTGGGCTCGTAATATTATTGTTGCCATGCGTAGTAACTATGCTACCACTGGGAATATTGGATGTTACTGATCTAAAATGAAACATACCAGAGCCTAGTTGAACACATGAATTGCCATTATTAGATGTTTTACCAGCAATTTCAGCTACATCACTACCTTTCCCTTCACCTTCTTCAAAATACTCGATAGCTTTCCTACGTTCTTCACTTGTTATGAAACAATGATCTATACACCACGCTTTGGGTAGTAGATAAACTAGATTTCTTCTGTACTGTGATGGGCTATACCCGCTAGACAATGCATCATTACTTGTTAATGTTATATCAATAACAGATGTATTTACTAACTTGGCTACTTGCTCATACGTTATATTATTGCCGGATAAATTTAACCAACCTATTGCTGGTATTTTACCTAAAGCATCAACATTAACAATATCATTTTTCGATAAATCAAGGTTCCAAACAGCAGCTGCATCTTCGATTCCCTCCAAACTAACAATAGCATTTTCACTCAACAATATTGTATGCAAGTTTGGACACTCTTGAAATCCACCTAATTTAATTACCCCATGCCGTCGTAAATCTATCACTTCTAGTGTATGCAAAGGATTTTTTGCTACTTCACGCAATAAATCTGGACGTAATATCCTCATAATAATCACAAACGGAAAATCAAAATAAACAAAGCAGGGGTAGAGATTCAGAGGGTGTCGCTTATAAATTAAAACAATGAATTGGTCTTTTGATGCATGTATAACTATGCATGTATGAACTATACGTATCAACAAAGAAGATAGATTGGTTGTTCCCTGCACGTTCCGTCCACAGGGCAGATCTCAACGGTTAGCACACACTCATCTATATATTAGCAGGCAAATACAACTATCGTATACTATTATTATTA
>JACKZZ010000549.1_pt1 | contig 13047 bp, 11 predicted proteins | sample 8027871 | NCBI WGS metagenome assembly JACKZZ01 (sample SAMN15724774, study PRJNA655200) | protist metagenome | isolation source: fluorescence activated cell sorting (FACS) single amplified genomes of... | place: USA: West Boothbay Harbor, Gulf of Maine | collected 2000-07-19
GAAATCATTTGCTTTGTCACCGTTTATCGCCTTAAACTAAGGTGATTTAAACTTGATTATTTATAAGGCATTAAGTAATACAATATGTATAAGATTGATTATTAAATTATCATTAAGCAATTGAATAAATGTTAGATAGGAGCAAGTTTACTGTGTAATAAAGTAGTTTAGTTTTTTTACATTTTGCCATCTGATTAATTCTTGTAATACGTAATCAGTTGGTTATTATATCTTAGCGTCAAGGATTGATCTATAATAGATTAGTATTGACTTATTTAATATATAATTCTGGCATATGTGAGTCATAGCAAAGCCTTTTCGTTAAATTTGTTTTTTATTTTGAGCATTGCTCATACTAATAACCAAATAATAAGAAATGGCTGTTGATGTAATATTAGGATTACAATGGGGTGATGAAGGGAAAGGAAAAATAGTGGATTACCTAGCTAAAGACTATGATCTTGTATGTAGATTCCAAGGAGGACCTAACGCTGGACATACGATTAAAATAGGTTCAGACAAGTATGTATTGCATACTGTTCCATCTGGTGTATTTAGAGAAAATATACAGAATGTTATAGGTAATGGAGTAGTACTAGACCCTATCACTTTACTAAAGGAGTTTGATCAGCTAGATAAGTCTGGCATTGAATATAAGGATAGACTTTTCATAGCTATGAAGGCTCACCTAATACTTCCTACTCATAGATATCTCGATGCTGCATCAGAGGCAGCGAAAGGTAAAGCTAAGATTGGCTCTACTCTAAAAGGTATAGGCCCAACTTACATGGATAAGACTGGTCGTAATGGACTGAGAATAGGAGATTTAGTATCACCAAACTTTAAAGCTAAGTATGAGGCGCTAAAAGAGAAGCATTTAGGTATGCTTAAGTTATATCCTGATGTAGACTTTGATCTAGCTGGAGAAGAGAAAAAATGGATGGATAGTATAGAAATTATCAAAACCATGAATCTCATCAACGGAGAATACTTCGTAAATAAAGCCATAAAAGATGGTAAGAATGTACTAGCTGAAGGAGCGCAAGGATCTATGCTTGATATAGATTTTGGAACTTATCCATTTGTGACATCATCTAATACGATTACTTCAGGAGTATGTAATGGTCTAGGTATAGCACCATCTGCAATAGGTGAAGTAATCGGTATCGTAAAGGCATACTGTACTAGAGTAGGTTCAGGACCATTCCCGTCAGAACTTGATAACGAAATGGGAGAGAAAATACGAAGATTAGGTAGCGAATTTGGAGCTACTACAGGTCGTCCGCGTAGATGTGGATGGTTAGATATTCCTCAGTTATTATATACTATCATGCTTAATGGTGTTACTCAAATAGTAATGACAAAGCTTGATATATTAGACGAATTCGAAACTATAGATGTAGCAACACATTACTCAGTAGATGGAGCTAATGCAACAACAGAGCTACCTTACGATCTATGTGATGGTCATATAGAGATGGTTACGCAGTCATATCAAGGATGGAATACATCACTTGATAAATGTGACAACTTCAATGATCTACCTATTGAGACGAAATCGTATATATCGGCAATGAGTAGCCTCTTAAGAGTACCTATCACCATGATATCTTCAGGACCTGAGCGTCGCAAGCTAATGGGTGTGCCGCGCTAATTATTTTTTGGCTATCTCTAAAATAAAAGAAGAATAAGACTTTAAAAGGGATTTGATTAATGATCAAGTCCCTTTTTGCATAGCCATGTTCGTGATTTTAAGTTTTCAAACGTAACTGGTAATACTATTATTTATTAGCCAATTGGCCACAAGCAGCATCAATATCTTTACCTCTACTACGTCTTATCGTAACAGTCACACCATGACGTTCAAGAGTCGCAGCAAATTTATCAGTTTGCTCCTCGGCAGATTTGGTCAGCGTCACACCTTCTACAGGATTGTATTCTATGATGTTGACCTTGACAGGGAACATCTTACATAGCTTTACCAGATTCATAGCATCTTGCTGAGTATCGTTAAATCCATCAAAAGCGATGTATTCGTAGCTGATTCTATTACCAGTTTTATCATGGAAGTATTTTATGGCATCCATGAGGATATCCAGCGTGTTTTGCTCATTGATAGGCATTATCTCATTACGCTTAGTATCATCTGCTGCATGTAGCGAAAGAGCTAAATTGAATTTTACATCATCATCAGCTAGCTTACGTATCATCTTAGCTATGCCTGCCGTACTTACCGTAATACGGCGAGGTGACATATGGAGCCCATGCTCGCCTGTGATATGGTGAATACTTTCGAGCACATTTTTATATGCGAGTAATGGTTCACCCATACCCATATATACAATGTTAGTCAATGGATGTTCAAAACGCTCCATAGCTTGTTCGTTGACCATTACTACTTGATCATAGATCTCTCCTGGATCTAGATTTCGTAATCGCTTCATCTTACCCGTAGCACAAAAGGTACAACTTAAGCTACACCCCACTTGAGAAGATACACATACGGTATAGCGATCTTGACGCTTTACAGGGATGAGTACAGACTCTATCATGTGTCCATCATGTAGTTGGAATCGACTCTTGATCGTACCATCATCGGAGTATTGGACAGTATCTACTTTGATACACCTGATCTCGTAGCCTTCGTTCAGTTTCTCTCTCAGTGCCTTGGATAGATTGGTCATTTCGTCAATCGAGCGTGCAGACTTCTGCCATATCCAGCTATAGATTTGCTTAGCACGGAACGCTAATTCACCCATACTCTGGATGAGTTCAGTGATTTGCTCCAATGATAGCTTGCGGATGTCCAATTTTTCCATTCTTGCAAAGGTATATGATTTATATCTAAATATTGATTTACCTAGCTTTTCAGATTTCATCTATCGTCGCTTTGGAGTACAAAATGACCACGGTTTCATTTTCTCACTAAAAAATGCAATATTTAAGCATCATCATCCTTTTAGAAGGTTCAAACGACGTATCATTATATTTAGATGGGAATCAATATTCAGAAATCAGGTTGGAAAGTAATAATGGCATTATTGGGAATACTGATATTATCAGTTACTATGTATTATAGTACCTATTTAGCATCAGAATTAGAAAAAAAGGAGGTTTGGCAAGCGGAACTTCATGCTTTAGCAGTTGAGTCTTTTAATGATGAAAGCAATCTTGATAGAGATATGCCTGTCGAGGATAGAATTCTTGATCTTGATCTTGAAGAAGAAGATATTAATAGAAGGATTCCAGTTATTCTCGAGGCGGATAATGGTGACTTATCAGGTTCTTTTTGGGGAGTAGAGAAGGACACAAATCAAGTATATTTAAAAAATAAAGTGTCTGAATTTTTGTCTGAAGGGAAAGAACCTAAAATAGGGCGAGATTACTTTAGTAAAATCTATTATTTCAACACCCCTCTTCTTAAAAAAATACAACTATTCCCAATTGCACAAATAAGTCTTGTCGGACTGTTCATAGCATTAGGTTATTTCTTATTTAGCTCTGAACGTACCTCTGAGCAAAACCGAATATGGGCAGGAATGGCGAAAGAGACTGCTCACCAACTTGGTACTCCAATTTCAGCTATAATCGGATGGATAGAAAATCTGAAGTTGATATCAGAAGATAGCCCTGATCAAATGGAGATTGTAAGTGAGTTGAGTAATGATGTTAAGAGATTGGAATTGATAGCAGATAGATTCTCTAAAATTGGATCTACTCCAGAGCTTGAAATAATAAATCTCTATGAAGAATTAAATGAGTGTAAAGATTATATGATGAGAAGGTCGCCTAAGCGAGTTAACTTCCATTTTCCAGATGAACGATCTACAGCCAAATATGTTTTGATCAATAAGCATCTCTTTGATTGGGTGATAGAAAATTTAATTAGAAATGCACTTGATGCCATGGATAGAGAGGGTAAAATATCTGCCACAGTCTATAATGAAAATAACTATGTTTGTATTGACTTAAGTGATACAGGAAAGGGTATGCCAGCTAGTTTGAAAAAGAAGGTATTCGAACCAGGATTCTCTACTAAGCAGAGAGGTTGGGGACTTGGACTTTCTCTCTCTAAGCGTATCATTAAAGACTACCACAAAGGAAAAATATACGTCAAAAGCTCAAAGCTCAATGAAGGTACCACATTTACGATTAAGCTCCCTCAGATTACTTAGTACACTTTTATCTCCAAAAGCTAATACTAAATTTAATGGTTGTGAAATGTTTGATCTTTAGTATGACAAAGTTGTTAGCCCTGCAATATATATAACTCCTAGTAATATAGTTTTATGATGTATCTAGTCCGATTTCTATCGACCTACGTGACTTTTTTTCTGAACATGAGGCTGAAACCTACCCAATTTACAAGATTGCAATTACTAGCTATAAAAATTTAGTGATTCCTACGTCCACAACTTCATCTAGCGTATTTATTAAAGAATAAAATCCATTTGTCCAATATTTCTTTTCACCCTTTTGACTACTCACTTCTTTGGCAATATTGACACCACCCCTACTGACCCAATTAAATCGTTTGATCTTGATGCGATCTATATCTATGATAATTCCTCTATAACCCTTCTTATAGTAAACGTCAATGTTGTTATATTTAGTAGGATGGAAACATCCTATATCGACAAAGAACATACTTCTTGGGGCACATTCTTTTGATAGCTACAACTTCTGCCATCTGTCCAAAGTAAATCCCTCTAGTTTTGATGAAAAATAACTTTCTAACCAAAAATAGGTATTTGAAAACAAAATTGTTACTATCTAGCTAGGGAGCTGACCATAGCTAAATGTCCCAATGCTTCCTTAATTTATAATCGATTTGACGTTCTAGGTATTATCCTTTACGGTGTTTCTTTTTATCACTCTTTCTTTTGTCATAGCCATCACCATTATCCGACCTACGCCTAGATTTTATTGGACTGCTACCATCAGATTTTTTTGAGCTATATCTCTCTCCTTTATCCTCTGACCTTCTAGAGCTAGGTCTATCTCTGTCATCAGATCTCCTTCGGCTATCTCTACCACCATCTCGGTCGTCTGAATTTTTACGGCGATCTGCAAATCTATCATCTGATCTTCTAGAGCTACTTCTATCTCTATCGTCAGATCTCCTGCGACGATCTCCACCACCTCTTCTGTCGCGATCTCTACTACTTCTATCTCTTCCTCTATCTGCTCTACGGCCACCATCTCTTCTTCCTCCACGTCCACGTCCACCGCCGCCACCTCCATCAGATCTTGGTTTTTGTGGGTCTTGATTAAGATCTCGATCGTCACCGAGTTTGAGTTTCTCTAGCTCGAGAGCTAATAATTTTCCAATAACTTCTTCTTTTGACAGATTACCAAATACCATTAGTACCTTTTCCATCAATCTCGAATCTACTTCTTTTGTCGCAGTCTCCAGTAATTTGAATGACCAATTCTTCATACGGATATCCGCTATATCAGAACTACTAGGGATCAAGACATGCTGAAATGATATTCCCAAAGTCTTCTCAAGTCTTGCTAATCTATGTGTCTCTTTAGCACCAATGAATGCAAGAGAGATACCCTTCTTACCTGCACGAGCAGTACGTCCGCTACGGTGAGTATAGTAAGCATCTTCATCAGGAAGACTAAAATGAAACACGTGTGTCAGATCATCTACATCTATACCTCTAGCTGCTACATCAGTTGCTATCAATACCTGCAACGAATGCTTTTTGAATCTACCCATCACTCTATCTCTTTGCTGCTGAGAAAGATCTCCGTGAAGTGCATCTGCTGCATATCCTTTCTTAAGGAGTGCCTCGGCCAGCTCTTGTGTATCTCTACGAGTACGGCAAAATACTACACCTCTCATATCAGCATCCATATCCAATAGCCTAGTAAGCGCTTCAGTCTTATCATGATTCTTAGTGACTACGAATTGGTGTTTGATATTTACATTGACTTTTTCCTCAGAGTTGATTTTTACCTCTATCGGATCGTCCATATATTTGCTTACGATACGCTTGATCTCCTTAGCCATAGTTGCTGAGAATAACCAAGTTTGCTTATTCTCAGGAGTATAACTCAATATCTCATCTAGCTCTTCTTTGAAACCCATACTTACCATCTCATCTGCCTCATCTAGCACGAGAAATTTCAATTGGTCTAATTTTACTGCCTTACGCTTAATAAGATCTATCAATCTACCTGGTGTAGCTATGATGATATGAGTTGGCTTCTTGAGATCTTTTATCTGATTCATAATCGCCGCACCACCATATACGGGCAGTACTTTTAGCCCTTTCACGTATTTACTAAACTTACCTAATTGTTCAGCGATCTGTCTACCTAATTCTCTAGTAGGCGCTAAGACTAAAGCCTGTGTATGCTTTTCCTGAGGATCGATCATCTCTAATAATGGAAGTCCAAAGGCTGCCGTCTTACCAGTACCTGTCTGCGCAAGACCTATAAAGTCTCTGTCGCCACCTATAAGTTGTGGTATTGCTTCTTGTTGGATATCAGTTGGAGAAACAAACTCCATTTCTTCAAGTACCCTCAGTATATCATCTGAAAGGCCTAATTCTTTGAATGTTGACAAATTAATCTTGATTTTAAAAGCGAAGTCTTATTGGTATGCTTCTATGATGTGATCCTTGAACTCGGTCACGCTTTTATCATGATTATAAGTCCGTTTATCACTTAAAGCCGCATCATGCGGATAAATAAAAGCACAAAGGTAGTGTTTTTAGCTGTAAAAAAATTAATGCCTTGAATAGTACAAATTATTTGAACTATTTATATTAGATCGTTAGACTCTCTAAACTCAAATAAAGTTAACGTTATCGAACTATGAATAACTTGAGTAACATTATCTTTTACCCTTCCGTTTCTTTCATTATCATTATCGAAATATTCGTCATCTAGAGTTACAGTTATTAGATGAAACTTAATGCTGTTGTAAAGTAGACAAACATCGAAGTACATACTTTAGTAATGGTGATTATGTTAAAGGTTTAATACCTAAGCGTGAACTACTATTATCTTAGATAAGATTAATTAGTGATCTTGTCTCTACTCTTATGGAGCAAGTCGAGATGGCTAGTATATACCTGTTATTATATCTATTTGGATCGTTGATCTCTGACCAAAAAGTAATGCTAGACAGGGGCGCTAACAATAATGATTATATCAATTTAAATATCGAGATGAATTTCCACAAGGACTTTATCTAAAAAATGGCGGCTACACCACTCCACTCAACGTTTGCATCGCAATAATCTTAAGTCTCACTGGAAACTATCGGACTCGTAAGTACAATATAATCAACAAAGTAATGATTTGTTTTAGTAAATATGTTTGAGATTTTAAGCTACTAGAGCGTACATGGCCAAATCCTATTTTGGTGATTGGAAGAGATGTTGTAACAGATGGCTTAGTAGATACTTAAGTAAAGTATTCGGATACGATGAATTTAATGCGTTGGATGGATCTATAATGCCTACATCACTAGAGCCAAATCCTGCAGGGATTTTATTAGCTTTTACTGAGAGGATTATAGAAGAGGTAGTGTAAAGCTAAAAAAGGAGAGAAGCTCTTAAAGTATTAATATTTTTTGTTCTTGTGATGTTAGATTACGGCTTATTGAATAATAGTTTTAAACTCTTCTAATAGGATTGTTCAAAAAAATTGGCTAATTAAAATACATGATTAGCCAATTTAAAATGATAGTCTAATATTACTTTCCACCACCAACATTAACAGTTAAAATATCTTTATCAAATAAATAAAGACCACTCTTATCATCTCCGATTAACTCTAACTTATCATTAAGTGTACGCGCAAGTCCTTCTTCTTCAATCTGCTCAGCTACATACCATTGTAAAAAGTTATGCGTAGCGTAATCTTTTTCTTGTAATGCTATATCTACAAGAATATTAATGCTGGCAGATACGTGGAGCTCGTGCTCTAGTAATGCTCTGAATGCATGACTGATAGATGGATAGGTAATTGCCGGCTGCTCTAACGCAGGTATCGTAGCAAATCCTCCTCTATCATTGACAAAATGGATTAATTTCAGCATATGCATACGCTCTTCATCACTATGCAGATAGAAAAATGCTGTGACATTATCTATTCCTGGCTGTATCTCAGCCCATGAAGCCATGGCTAGATATACCTGAGATGATTGGGCTTCTATTTTGATTTGCTCATTGAGAGCAGCTTGCATTGTCTTTGATAGCATTGTAATAATATTTTAAATACCCAATAAATATAGAGATAATGGTGGTTAATTTTTCTGAATTCCACTATACGAAATTAGTCCAAATAGAGATGAAAAACAAATTATCAGTATTACTAATACTATCCATTTGGGTATTGAACTCATATGTACAGCACGCCAAAAAGGTACTCCTCACAGGTGTCGATGGCAAAAGATCAGATGAATTGTAATAACTGCTTTGGATTGGCTCTGTATAGACAATGAAGACAGCTAGAATTTGGATTGTAAAATTTGGATAGATTCTATTCATACAGTGAACCTATTATTGGACAGTAATATTGGTAGTCTTAAAACCACAATTAATTTTACTTGCCCTGAGTAAACTGCTCTTTTCGATACTCGATTAGATGTAATGCATTTTCCGCTAACTATATATATCCATTATACATGAAGGTGATAAACAGATTGAAAATAGTCTATAATTAAAAGAATAGTAATATTGAAAATGAAGGTTTTAATTTTTTACATCGAAGATCGAGGTAAATGGTTTCTTCTTAAATTAGAAATAAAAAACGTCCAATACGCACTAGGTATATTGGACGTATATATCCGAAGTAAAGAACAAAAACCCATCATTTACTTTTAAAAAAAAACAAAAGTCTTGATTGATTAAGTAAGTGATTTTTGTATTACACCGTCACTTTTGGTGCTGCGGCAATGATTTCAGCACTTGCCTTCCCTTCAAATTTAGCAAAGTTCTTTTGGAACAAATTTGCTAAATGCGCAGCCTTTTCATCATATGCATCCTTATCTAACCATGCGTCTCTTGAGTTCAATAGATTTGATGGTACATTAGGACATTCAGCAGGAATCTTTAGACCAAATATATCAGTCGTTTTAAATTCTACATTGTCTAGCTTACCTTTTAAAGCTGCGGTGATCATTGCCCTTGTATACTTCAGAGATATTCTATCTGAAGTACTTGCGGATCCAGTTGACCATCCAGTATTTATTAACCAAATATTCGTTTTATGCTTAGTCATTTTTTCGCCTAACATATCTGCATACTCAGTTGGGTGTAGCGGCATAAATGGTGCTCCAAAGCAAGCTGAAAATGTAGCTTGTGGTTCATCAATACCATCTTCTGTACCTGCTACTTTTGCTGTATATCCTGATATGAAGTGATACATCGTCTGCCCAGCAGTAAGTTTACTAATCGGAGGCAATACTCCAAATGCATCACAAGTAAGGAAAAATATATTCTTAGGTATACCTCCTTTCGAATCGGCTTTCGCATTAGATATATGCTCTAAAGGATATGAAACTCTAGTATTCTGAGTGATCGATACATCGTCGAAATTTGGTACGTTTGTCCCAGCTTCAAAACCAATGTTTTCTAGTATAGCTCCTGGCTTAATTGCGTGAAAGATCTCTGGTTCATTTTTTTCTGATAGACCTATACACTTAGCATAACATCCACCTTCGAAATTGAATACTGCATCATCAGACCATCCATGCTCATCGTCTCCGATAAGTGCTCTATTAGGATCCGCTGATAAGGTGGTCTTACCCGTACCTGAAAGTCCAAAAAATACTGCCGTATCTCCAGACTCCCCAATGTTAGCAGAACAATGCATTGGTAATACACCTCTTTCTTTAGCTAATAAAAAGTTAAGTACAGAGAAAATTCCTTTCTTGATCTCTCCTGTATAACCAGTCCCACCAATGATGATAGTCTTAGCTTCAAAATTAATGATAGCAAAGTTAGATGACCTGATACCTTCTACAATAGGATCAGCATGGTATCCTGGCGCACATAATATATTCCACTCAGGAATAAAGTTAAGTAGCTCATTTTCTGATAACCTTCTAAACATATTGTGAGCAAACTGAGCACTCCATGGCTTCTCAGCGATGAGTCTAATATTCAGTTTGTAATCAGAATGTGAGCAAACATATGCATCTTTTGCGAACACATTTTTATCTGATAGATAATTTAAAATGTTGGACTTAAGATTATTAAATATTTCTGGCGTTATAACCTTATTGACATCACCCCAATCTACTGTATTCGCGGTGACACTATCTTTTACAATATATCTGTCTTTAGGTGATCTTCCTGTAAATCTACCTGTATTAATACATAACGTACCATTATGGGAGAGTGTACCTTCATCATGGTCTAGTGCATATTGAGTTAAAGTTTGAGGATTGAGATTCCAGTATACATTTTCACTGGTTTGGAATCCTATTTTCGCTAGATCAGCGTTAGGATTTCTTATTCCTTTTTGAATCATTTAGTTTGTCTTTTTTTTTAGAATATTTGATATTCCGTTGGTCTATATTAACACTAAAATCTATAGCAAAAGTATAAAGGAATATCTATATACAATGGACTTTGCGCTATTTTGAACTAAGCAATTAAAGTATAAGCTAAGTGTACATATTACATAAAGTGCATTGGTATTGACTTCCCATAAATATTACGTGAGAATATTTTTTTGGATATTTTCAAAATAAATTTTGTCACTTTCTATTTCAATGCATAATTTAAAGAAACAAGTAGGTTTCTGCCTGCTCCACTTACCCCACTAGCGAAAGGTCTATAGTGTGTATTGAGGATGTTTTCAATTCCCAATCGAATGTCTATATGATCTGTTATATGAGCCGATCCGTATAGATTGAACGTAGACCATGCATATGTACCGTCTACAGTTGAGAGCTCAGGATTGTCAGTACTTCCTCCATATTCGCCAAGTGGCTTCTCACCATTGAATATATAGCGTGCTTCTATATCCCAATTGTCTTGTAGATATTGTAATTGTATCTTCCCATAAGTCGGTGGTATATGAGCTAGTGGCTCAGTGTATTCTTCGTTAGAACTTTGTATACGGCCTTGAATAATATTGATCGATCCTTTAGCTACCCAATGCTTTGTCAACTTCCAATCTGCGTTAAAGGATGCACCGATAATTCTTGCTTTATCTGCATTTACATTAGCTACAACTTGGAGTTGTTCTCCTTCTTCCTCTAGAAATTTTGTGCCATCTGGCAAGGCAAAATTTTCTCGAACAATCACATCCGACAATGCCGTATAAAATCCTGTAACACTGATATTAGCAAATCCTAATTTTCTTGAAATAGATATTTCAGCATTAATAGATTTCTCTGGAGTGACGCCTAGATTTGGCACTGAGACTTCATCTGAATTGATACGAACCTTCGCTAGATCATCTACGTTAGGCGAGCGGAAGGCTGACCCTAATAATGCTTGTATTGTCCACTTCTTAAATATATCCTGACGTACACCGAATGACCAAGTGACTGCCTGATTTTCAGTAGTCAATCCATCATAAAATTCCTCTGGCCAAGTAAATGTATCTGCTCTGTCATATCTTACTGAGATTCCATTTGCTGTATATCTTAGTCCTCCAAAAAGCTTAGTACCTATATCATTTTTAAAACTACTATATACATAGGCACCTAAAGCATCTGTACTACTAACTCCACTGGGATATCTTGTAAACACATTAGTGTCCTTCTCCCCAGTATTTATATCTTCACCGAACGCTACCGAATTGACATCGTTATGATTATATTCTAATCCATAGTTAAGTTCGATCATCTCGTATTTATCTAAGTACTTATTCATATCTAAAGTAAAAGTATAGACATCGACAGTCTCTTCCTGGTGCCTTCTACTTGCAGATTGAAATCTTCTATTAATTCTATCTTCTCCTATATTTTGATAGGCAACGATTACCTTTACTTTATCAAAAAGTGGATTAGGTGATTTCCACTTGGCTTGCAATGTACTGAGGAATCTATTCTGCGGACCGTAATTCCACTCGGCATATCTTGGCAGACCATCTCTTAACTCTGTAAGTGCGTCATACCTAGGTATGTCGCTACTTGTAGAATATTGAAAGTTGGCCATCAGATCCAACTTATCATTTACCTCATAGACAAGTTTTTGAGTAAAATCATACTGCTGATATCCAGTACCAAGTTGTAGATCTGGATCGTCGTTGATTACTTGTCGGTCTTCCCCATTTAAAGTCTCTACATACCAATCACGACCACCAAATCCTGAATACTTATTTGGCCTATTAATCCCTGATTTGAGGTCGCCAAAATCATTGTAAGTGAGACTTGTAAGTGAGCCCCACTTTCGTCCTCCAAGATTAAAATCTAGGTGTATCCCTTTCTTAGAATTGGCACTTGCATATGATATCCCAGCATTAGCTAGGAATCTAATGCTACCCTCTTTATCAAAACTTCGTACTGGATCTTTACTTCGAAAGTGAACTACACCACCCAAAGCATCACTTCCATACATAAGCGAACCTGGGCCATAAATAACCTCTATACCTTGTAGCATAGAATTATCTACAGTAATAGCATTTTGTATGTGACCACTTCTATAGATGGCGTTATTCATACGTACCCCATCTAGTACAAGTAATACTTTATTGGCTTCAAATCCGCGAATCACCGGAGAGCCACCACCTGCCTGACTTTTCTGAATAAAAATATCTGCATTTTGACCAAGCGCATCAGCACTATTAGATGATTGCACTCTGAGGATGTCTGCTTGCGAAATAGTTTCTACTCTATGGATCATCTCTGAGGCCAATTGATCAGTACGACCTACAATCATTACTTCATCAAGCTTTAGACCTTGACTCATTTTAACATATTGATACATGCCTGAGATCTCACTCTTAGTAAATGACATACTTTGATAGCCCACATATTTGAATGTAAATTTTTCATCCTCTCCGACATCAGCTGGAATCATCCAGTTGCCATTAATATCAGATACGCCTGTGTAAGTATAATCA
>JACKZZ010002985.1_pt1 | contig 13045 bp, 7 predicted proteins | sample 8027871 | NCBI WGS metagenome assembly JACKZZ01 (sample SAMN15724774, study PRJNA655200) | protist metagenome | isolation source: fluorescence activated cell sorting (FACS) single amplified genomes of... | place: USA: West Boothbay Harbor, Gulf of Maine | collected 2000-07-19
CGGAAATGGAAATTAAAATCAGTGAATTAAAAAAGCAGCACGAAGACGAGCGTTCACAGTGGATGTCACAATCAACATTAGATATTGCGAATGTAGTTGAAGATGAACTAAAAAAACGAGAAAAGATGACAGCTACATTTCGAGTTGACAAAAAAGAATCTTTAAGTGAATTACGCAAACAACTAACTGAGGAAAAGGATAGGGCAATTGAAAACTGCATGGAAACAACAATGAACGAAATGCAAAAAGCGTTACGAAAAGCGGCATCACAAAAAGAAGCTGCCCTAACTAAAGTGCGAGACCAATGGAAACAAACACTAGAAGAGGAAAGGAAGGAAGCTAAAGAAGAGATGCAGCGACAACTCGAAATCGTCAAAGAGCAAACGAGGAAAGATATAGAGACGTTTAAATTAGGTGGTAAAGAAGAATTAAACGAAAGATTGTCGGAGTTGAAAGTAAAAATGGAGGAGGAGCATAAACATAACATCGAAGCATTAACGATGGAACATCGAGCAGATTTGGAAGCATTAGAAAAAGACGTGACTCTAAAATTAACAGAGGAATTTAAATCACAGCAAGTATCAAACCAAAGTCAGCATAAGCAAATGTTATTTAAATTAGGTCATAACGACACCGCGAAACGAATGGCGTTAGAAAAAGCAAAGGCAGTACCAGAGAAAAGAAAAACTTCGTGGTTTCCATTTGGGAGACGCAAAGATAATGATGATGATGAGAAAAATAGCCGACCATCAATAGGAAGAACAATGCACTCAGATAGTGTTACTGCAGCACAAGAAGTTGTAGTTGGTGGTGACATCAACCCATTTGATGACCCAGATCTACCTGAAAAATACGCAGCCAGTTGTGAAAGTGTTGCTGCATTAATGATGCAAGTGCAAGAACATGCGGAAATGACCATGAGAACTGTGGAAGAGAATGACAATTTAAAAGACGAAATAGAAAGGTTAAGGCAAAAAGAAGCCATTATGCAAAATACTATTAATTCATATAATTCTAAAATATCACGTTTGATGCGTGGCAATGATGAAGAGGAGCTTTCAAGTAAATTAACATTACTAGAAACTTCTTGCACAGAATTAAAACTTCTAATTCGTAAAGCAAATAAAGATAACCAGCAATTGAAAATGGACTTGGAAATACAAGGTATTAAAAGTTCAAGGAAAGACAAGCGTATTAAGGAGCTCGAGGAGAAAATAGCAAGTGCAAAGCGCAATCCATCATCTACTGCAATTGGTGGGAAATTACGAGTTCCATTACGTGGTGGTGGCGGCGGAATCAAAGCCTCTCCAACCCTTGTGCAAAGAAGAAATCGACGTCGATCTTACTCTGGTCGTATCTCCAATGAGTCAACACCAATTCTGCGGAACAGAAAATCATTTGATAAGATGAATTTGGTTAGTGCTGGCAGCAAAACTCCATATGCAATGGCTTCCATGTTAATGCCTACAACACCAGTAGATGACGAGGATGGGGGTATTGTTACTACTCCGCAAAGTTTAAATATACAAAATGAAGATGACAATGATATATCCGGTAATCAAGATTTTTCAATATGACAGCAGGAATGTTAAAAAATATTGAGTCGTAACTTAACTTTTCCCAAGTGTATGTAAAAAACTTTTTATAATAAAATGTTACGATATGTTATTTATATCACGCATATACTTTGAAATATGATACTCGTATAAACACACACATATACAAATTTGTCTTCCAGAGAGGATTCTGCGAGTTATTATTGTATTGATCCAATGATAAATATTACGTAAAAGTTATTCTTTACCGGTGATTTTTACAAATTCGTAATGATATGTCATCTCTCTCTCCCTCCCTCCCTCTCTTTCTCACATTAACAAATAATTGTTCTCGATTTTTTTATTCTCTTCAGCGCCATTTAATGGTGGCGATCTAGTTGCTTTATTGTCTATCTTAATATCAACTAGTTTGGTTCCAGACCTGTAGAGAGTATGATATCATAAGTGATATGTTAGACTTGTTTGATTAAAAGAGTTTCAAAAATAGGGATAACATACATGGTTCTAATGTTACTGTCAATATCTCTTTGTTTAGCTTTTCGTTTTCCACTGCTGTCAAGATTCTGAGGCCGAAATCGTTCAAAAATTGGCAATAGATCATAAATTGTGAAAAAAAAATGATCGTTCAAAACTTTTTCTGGAAGTCCTGATCCAAAATTTGCTTTCAAATATTGCATTTTTCTAAAAGTTCTAAACCGCATAATAAATACTATTACTCCAAGGAATATTGTTAATGAAATACCAAATATAATTTCATTTGCGTAATGGACACCATATTCTTTTGATGTCGATTTCTCGCTGGCTTCTTCTGCATTTATAACAGTAAAGACAGCGTTAAACCGGTTTTCCCAAGCAGCTATTCCAACAACAATAGAATAAACGGTATAACTCGGTAAAAACAAACTCAAATACAAACTTCGTTGTACCAATGCCTTATCTTCATTTTCAATACCAAATTTCATATAATAACGTCCCATATACTCCGTTGCCAATAATATTAATGTTACTATAAGTAGTATAATAATGTTGGCAAAGTCAACATTATTTAAAACAGTAAATTTCCATGTTGATGTTACCATAAGCAATGCACATATGACATTCAATGACGTTGAGCTACGCACTAATAGGTACGTGCTATATAACTTTCTCATTTTAGGCAATGCACCGACCCTTTTAAAAAACAACCATGCCATATCCTCGTGAATACGATATACGAAATACATTATAGCAATAGTAAATACGAGCAAGACATAAAATGTTATTGGGCACGCGTTGTTAATATTATTGTTTGGAGAACACCGAGCAGTTGGTATAACAATATATAATGAGTTATATGCTAACAGCATAAAATGCATCCCACAATAATTATACAACATGTAAACGTTCACTCTGGTTAAGTATACAAAAGAAGTATATATCATTCCGCCGCATAAAAATGATAATAATACACACGAAAAAATTTCAATGTGTAAAAAATTAATATGTTTCTCACCTATACCATCAAATACAATAATCAACCGTTCCAACATCACACCTATTGTACACACTAAGACTAAACTAAAGAACCAAGTCGATTCTTTTGGCAAATCGTACCGATCTGCTAGATTTTTTTTTGCAACAAGAGCATGTTTATTTTCGTTATTAATGGTTGGGTTTGGAAGTTGTGTATCACCTCCAGATGATTGTATTTTCTCCATTTTTTGCTTGCCCGCCAACTGCTATTATTATCTTACAAATCTGTGAAACAGTTTTATGTGTAAGTGGAACATCTTTCGAGAGACAAGATAGAAATGCTGAATCTGGCAGTCAATCATGTTTTTATTTGTTTGATAACTGTTAACTGTTACTATATAGGGCTTTTGCAATACTACTATGTTAAATTAACACTAATAACAACAACAACTGTATTTATTTTACATTTATACTACTACTACTAAAAAATAATAATAATAAATAGTGCAATAATAATATTAATGAATAATAATAGTAATTGTTCTATGATGTACTGCTATCACCACACATCATCATCATCTTGTATTGCCTCTATATAGTCATCTTCTTCTTCTTCGATTTGTTCCATTTGTTGGACTTTAATTTCTTTACGTGAAGTCGACTGTTTGTTGAATATGTGTTACGCGCAGACAAGTATACACACGTGTTAGTTTACCATTTAAAGCAATATATGAGGTGAGCGCAACAAATGATACGCAGGATATTTAAGTCAACATTCAACAATACAAAATACAATTATAAGTGTTTTAATAGTCATAGAAATAAACAAAGTTCACAGACAACACTTAGTTTATTGAAATATCAACAATATAATCATCTTTGGACGTTTGGAACTGAAAAACCTAAATACAAGAAAACTATGAGTGGAAAGAAGAATTTTCCTCTTGTTAAAAGTGAATTGGAATGGCAAAAAGAATTGACTCCTGATGAATATTATGTATTGCGCCAAAAAGGCACGGAACTTGCAGGAACTGGCAAGTATGATAAATTTTACCCGGAAAACGATGAAGGTTATTTTGAATGTAGGGCCTGTAAAAACCCATTATATTCTGCAGCTAGTAAATTTAATTCAGGGTGTGGTTGGCCAGCATTTGATAAATGCTACAAGGATGCATTGTCAGTTGAAGTGGACAAGAGTTTAGGAATGACCCGTATTGAGATTATGTGTAATAATTGCGGTGGCCATCTTGGCCATGTTTTTGAAGGAGAAGGCTTCACAAATACCAATGAGCGCCACTGTGTAAATAGTTTGTCTATGAAATTTGTCAAAGGTGGTAAAGTAGCAGCCAATACGGTTGAAATGCCACTGGAAGCTACTAAAAATAAATTATAACTAATGCTATGTATATATACATAATAATATGTCAAATATATCAACCATTTTTTTACGTATAAACTAAGTATGATGGTAACTTTATTCTCATTAACAGTATTATCACATTATATGATATGGCTAACAGTACAAACCCACCAAAAAATAGTAAATATCGAACTACTTTACCAGATGCTACGTTATGAGCTTTATCTAAAAATATAAATGATAGTCCACCCAAGCTAAACAACATACCGCCCACCATACCTTCTATTATGTATTGACCATTCAGACGATATGGCAAAATAGGCTGCGGTTTGTCTTTGCCAGTAAATTTATCACGCGTTTTCCCAGTCGACTGTGGCTCATTAATAAAGTCATAAATTATACCACTGGTTAATAAAAAGTAGGCAAAAAAAACAAATGTAAATACAGTCCCGCTTGCTGGCAGCTGTATTGCTTTTTCTAATACCAAACGTATCCTACGTGGAAAAAATGTTCGTAACGCAATATCCATGTTTCGTAAGACAGTATGTATCTCTGTATACGTAAGTATCCGCGTGTGGGTTATACTTGTAGAACAACTTTCGTAGTAATATCGCCGATGTAGATGATGGAAAAGTCGAAAAATTATAATAAATTAGCTGATACATTAACATGAAGACTTACTATTATTTATATATTATATTATTTCATATTTATTATTATTATTTAGTACCTGTGGTATTATAATTAATTAATTATTTTAAGTATGATAATAATGAAGTAAGTGAAAGTGAAAAAATTCGTGTTGATGTTTATTGTGTTGTACATTTATTTGATGATTTTCCTATGAAATGTCCCAATTTTGTATTCGTAGACTCGTACTAATATTATCTAAATTATTCACTGGTTTAAGAAAAGTACGTGGCATTATAGGACTGTATTTTTATTAATTTGTTTTTTTTACCAATATAAATAAAAGTATATTAACATACAGAGGCATACGAAAATGTATTTTTAAAATTATAGCAACGATGATTGCGCAACAAACAATAGTTTCAATTAATTTTTAACAACTCTATATCAAATATTAAATCAGCATTTGGTGGAATTTGACCACCAGCACCTCTAGAGCCATAACCTAAGCTGGATGGTATCGTTAATTTCGCCCGTTGACCTAAACTCATTTGCATGACTCCTTGATCCCATCCTTTTATAACTTGCCCAACACCAATACTGAATACGAATGGTGAATCACGATCTCTGGATGAATCAAATTTGGCCCCATTGTCTTTCAACTTGCCAGTGTAATGCATTGTCAATTTATCTCCCCTTTTTGGAAAAGTTTTTCCATCTCCCTTCGTTATCGTTTCTATTTCAACAGCTGGCGGATCCCCTCTTTCATTTATAATTTTCACAATGTTATCTAATATTTTACATGCTTCATCTGATTTACCTTCCCTACCACTAGCCCTAGCTTGTTGTATTAAATTCATAATTGGTAAGTCAGGGCGATCCATGGCATAAATAGCACGCTGTAAATGAGCCCAAGCTTGCATGTTACAAAACCAAGATTTTTCAGCAGCCCTACCAATCCGCAAAGCTTCAATAAATTGAAATGCCGCTTCAATTGGTTTCTTTTGATCGCCCAACGCAATACCGTAATTCACACGAACACGGATATATGTTTTGTTCAACTTAGTAGCTACAACGTAGCTTTTTATGGCTTCATCTGGTTTACCTAAATTAGCAAGAGTCGCACCTAATTTATTCCATAGGGTGCTATCATTTGGTGATAGATCGCATGCCTTTTCAAGAACTTCTGCTGCAGCTTGACGATCACCAGCAACATTGTACAGTACACCTAAAATTTCTAATGGCTTGGAATCACTTGGGAACTTTTCAGTAACTTTTAAGTACAATGAAATTAATTGCGTATTATCAATTTCGCCCTTTTCCACATCGCCAAAAGTATCAAGATTAGCACCTTTTACTAACACCCAATCCAATAAATTTTTAAATGCCATTTCGCTCTGACCTTCGTTAAATGATGCCACTGCCATACCAGGCAACGCTTTGAATAAAATATCATCCTCTGTTAAAGCCTTTTCACTAGTTGATGTGATTGCTAGGTATGATCGCATCGCAAGATTATCATCATCCATATCAGCATAACATTGCCCAAGCATTAACAAAGCCTTGTTCTTCATATCTAATTCTGTATTCGATACGCTTTGTTTTGCCACCCTGGCATATATTCTTGCTGCATCGATTGAGTTCCCATTATTGTAGGTGCTTTTACCAAGTGCTAATGAAATATTACGTCCATCATTTTCATTCCCACAATCAACAGTATTTAAATCAATAGGTTTTGGTACTTCATATTTCTGCTGCTGTGGCACTCCCATAGGATTCTGTTGTTGTTTTGCTTGAATAATCTGTTCTAATACTCTCATTTGAATCATTGGCTTCATATCATCTAAACATGCCTCAGAAAAAAGTGCATCTTTTTCTTCCTCTGGCGTTGTTGCTAATTTTTCTTGCCATGCTTGAACAGCTGGCGTCAACTCTTTCATTTTTTCCAGTCCTTGTTCAATACTCAGCGACATAAATTGTTGTTGCACTGACTGTGAATACTCTTGGATAGCTTTTTCAATTTTCCCACGTTTTTCAATTTCTTCTTTTCCATATAATGCAACCATAAAACGCTCCCTTTCTACCTCACAAAATGTTTTATAACGTTGTAAAAGTTCTGTATCTTTTTTTATGTAATACTGGATTGCTTTATCTAGATAGTCGTCATCTATTGGCGAACTACCGCTGCCTTTTTCATTATTCGATACAACACACTCAACCCATCGTTTATTGTACTCACTTTTGAGGCGATCAGATAGCAGACCAGCCTTTTCTTTCAAAGGCAAACTTTTGTCTATACCACCTGTCATCACTTCCAAATATTTATCACTTAATAAAAACTCATGGGCTACACTTAAGTAGTTATCCAACTCTTCTTTTGTACAAGACGGTTCTGTAACTTTTGTCGCCACTGTTCTTGGTATTCTGTCAGACGTTATAGATGCCATTATTTTTGTACAAAGATCTACTTTCGAATTGAATTGGTCAATGTATGTGAGATAATATAGAGCAGTTTCCTACCTCGGGAGGATAAGATCAACCCACAATTTGTTTCCAAAAGTTACAACTGCTACAACTTGTATAATGATACCTTGGTACCAAAAATGTCGTGTGGTGGTGGTGATGGCACATAATGAATACCTCTATAGTAATATAATAATAATAATAATAACAATAAAAAAAAAGTACCATTTACTATTAAAAATAGAACTGAGAAGCTTGGTATTTAGCGTAGTATAATGAGTAGTCGTATTATTATCAAAACACAGAGGTGCCAAAGTGTGTTGTTGCTATTATTATATGATGTATTATTATCATCTGTCTAACCACAGACACCACCACCACCTTGGTAATAATAGTGGCACTATAACACTACAGGTATGATGAAATAATAATAATAATATTTTATTTTTTTACAAAATTGAGCCATCTTCTCATTTGAAACCGTGTAAACATATTATTATCCAGTTGCAAACTGTTTCAATGCCACATTAAACGCACAAGAGTATGTCTTCACCATTTAGGAACCCACGTGTTAAAGTCAAACAGGGTGTTATTAAAGGTGTCCATAAAAATAAAGTCATCTCCTTTTTTTCTGTGCCTTTTGCTGCACCTCCAACTGGTGATTTAAGATGGAAACCTCCACAGCCAGCACTCTCGTGGTCTGGTGTAAGAGACTGCACAGTGCCGGGCCCAGCAGCTTTACAAGATCAGGCATTTGATCCTCCCGGTGTGGTTCTTAGCGAATTCACTGCAAATGTTTTTAGAATTGCTGGTGTTGATCCAAAAGATATTTCCCGCACTGCACCTTCTGCATATTCGGAAGATTGTTTATTTTTAGATATTTATGTGCCAGAGGAAGCAATATTATCAAGTAAAAAGAAATTGCTACCAATTATGGTTTGGTTTCACGGTGGTGCGCACCGATCCGGAAATTCAATAGATTATGACGGTAGCACTCTGTGTAACACTGGAAACAAATGTATTGTCATATGTGCGCAATACCGTCTAGGCCTCCTAGGTTTTTTTTCACATCCAGAGTTAAACAAAGAACAAGGTGGGGCTTCAGGAAATTATGGATTGATGGATCATGTCGCTGCATTGGAGTGGGTAAAACATAATGGAAGTGTATTCGGAGGTGACAGCAGTAATGTTACAATATTTGGTGAAAGTGCCGGTGGCTCTAGTTGTAGTGCATTGATGATAGCACCATCAGCAAAAGGTTTATTTCACCGTGCGATATCCCAATCAGGTTTGGGTTTACGAGCTGCGCCACCTGCAACTACAGCAAGTAAAGCTAAAGTTGCGAAAAAAGGAATAATGCTCCAGAATGCATTACAAGTGGGATCATTAGCCGAATTAAGAGATATACCAGGCGAAGTACTAATGAAAATGGCGTCAAAATATGGCACAAACGAATTGGTGAAAATGGCTGCCCATGGTGGTGTAATTAGCGATGGGAATTTCTTACCGGAACACGGAATTGGCGAGGCATTTAAACGAGGGGAACATCATAATGTTCCATTTATTGTAGGTTTTAACGCTTTAGAAGGTGGTAGCTTCTTTCCTGTTATGCCTGTGCCAGCACCGGAAGCAATGATACCGGAATTAGTTAAATTAATTCCTGTTAATACATATGAGAAATATCAAAATGTAATGAAACATCTTACTCATAATAACAAAATACTTCAGGATCGATTAACTGAAGTATTTTCGCGAGATATAGAAAAAAGTGGCAATATTGATGCAACAGCAGTTACGTTACAAACAAAAATGATTGGCGACACTTTATTTGGCGCACCTAGTGAATTATTAGCATCACATGCAGCGAATGCACACCAAAGTATCCAAGGAAAGGCTCCATGTTATATGTATGTTTTCACTCGAATTCCTGATGGTGATTTTGGTTTGAAAATTGGAGCTTTTCATGCTGCTGAGATTGATTTTGTTTTTGGCGGAGCGTTAGGCATGTCGGAAGGATTGCCTGCAAAAGGTGATAAAAAATTGATGGAAATTATGTCAAAACATTGGGTAGAATGTAAGTAATTAACTTTTGTTTACTGTCTTCAATAATTCAACATTTTCTAATATTGTACAACATCCCTAATATAAACCGATTTTATAAATTCGTTCAAATGAAATTAAAAAATATGTATTTATAAATTGTAATAATTAGTTGCGCATACTGGAAAGGTAAATGGATGGGAACCTTATGACTCTACAAAACAAAGATTCATGGAATATGGGCAAGCAGGAAAATATGGTATGACAGTTAATAAATTTATGAACGAGCGGTTTAAACTGCTTGAGGAAGCTAACTTGGTTGGTGCGAATGGCGAAAAATTACATCGGACATTAAAATCGAGGATTTAAATCTCCGAGTTTTTATTTTCAATACTCGTATATCATTATATGATTATGGTATTGTTTACTGGAAACAAAATAATATGACTCGTAAAAGATTAAAATATATATCTCATTTTATAAAAAAAGAAATATCTCACATATATGATAAAAGATTATCAAAGATATATATATATACAATATGCTCTTTCATTAATTTATATAAAAATTTTAAACCCTTTGATTGATATTCATTTATTTACACACTATTAATATAATATACCAAGTATAAATAAAATTATTATAAAATAAAAATTAAAAAAAAAATCAATTTTTTAGTCTTCGCATAGCTCCTTTTTATTTTTTCGATAGTACTAAAAAGAATCTCCTTCGTTGTTGATGACCTTGCCATAAACGATCAAAATATGAAGATGCAGAAATATTTGCAACTCCACAATCATTTCCTGGCAGACCTTCATATAGCACCATATTATTTCTTGATCTCTCACAAACTTCATAATCTTTATTATTTCCAACAATAGAAGATGATTTTATTACATGTCTTAATCCGTCAACAATTTTTAGCAAATATTTTGCATACCATTCATTGTCAGTCAATATTGTCATGATGCCATCAATCGTTAATACTTGTGCCATTGATTTAAAAAAACTCTCCGATAATAAATGTGACGATTGCGAGTCGTGATCTTCACCTTTTTGCTGAGGAGGTTCCGGGTAATTAACAAAAATATATTTAACGCAATTCGATGGAAAGTGATTGGGCAGAATTTTACTAGCATCGCCCCCAATGATTGACAAATTATTACAACTATCAAACATAGAACGGCAAAATATTTGATAAATTCGATCGTGGCGTATTTCCATTGATACCCAATCAGAACCTGGATCATGTTTTGCTTGGCTGACAACCCATTCTCCAGCACCAGAACAAATTTCAACTTTTATAGGTCGTGAGTCTTCATCAACCTCATTGTCCTTATTATCATTGGTTACCAATAAGTTCTTCAAGTTAATCTTTTCTGATGTATCATCTATCAGTATATTTTCGAAATGATTTAAAAAGTGTTTTTCATCCAAAAAATGCGAATATTTTGCAATTAGCACCTTAAGCCCAAATCCTTCGTATAAACCTCGACACAACACTGCCGGGAATGTGCTATAATTTTCCTTTTTATTATCAATATGACCATTACTACTAGTGAGACTGCTACTGTTGCTTTGTGGCGTTGTTGTATTACGTACTAACGGGATCACACAGGTGCGTTTTAAAAATGATATCAATATCTTGATTTGATTTTCTGTACTTATGGTTTTTCCCTTTTGAAATTGTACATATTTTAGCATAATTTGTAATTCTTCTCTCATTTCCTGTCTACGATGTTGCTTAAATACTTTCAAAGATTCATTACGAGTGTGACTTGATGCTTGGGACCCCCATCCACGTTTCCCTCCCTGTGTTTTGTGAGTATTTTTATTTACATCCTGCCCGTCACTTGTTTCACCTGATGCTGACTTTCCTTCTTCTGCCTCTTCATGCTCCAAAAAGACTAAAGCTTTGTTTCCAGCCTTTTTTGCTGCTTTCCAACGTCCAAGTATTGCATTACAACGGCACATGCATAAATACAATGCTGGGTTATTACATATAGCTAAATCATTGTTAGTTTTACCTTTCAACCTACCTACCATCGTATTTACAACGTCAATTTTTAATCCACGGCATAATAATGCAATTACATATTCCCATGAACTTGCATCTGGAACAACGTGCCACTTCTTTTCCATATCATGCAAAATGTCTAATGCTTTCGATATCTTACCAATTAATATACAACCGCGCAATAGTGTATTTCCAGTTCGAACATTTGGAATTACATTATTTGAATACATTTTATGTGCAAGATTTAATGCTTCGTTCAACTTACCCTCGTTGCACATACCCTTTATGACTGTTGTGTAAGATACAATATCAATTGTTTTCATGGAATGCAACAATTTCTCCGCAGAACCAACGTCTCCACATCTTACATATGCATTAATTGTCGTGGCATATGTATGCAAGTTTGCAATCCCACGCTGTTTTGCAAGATTGAACGCATCCACGGCTTCTTGTAATTGTTTTCTAGATGCAAATACAGCAATGGATTTATTTATTTTAACGGTTTCAGGTGACGCTTTTAAACGTTGTTTTTTCAATTTATCAGTGTCACTCTTATTATTTTTACCAGAATTGATACCCTTTTCGCTATTGCCAACTTCTTTATCGTTAGTGTGTTTTCTTTTCCTTCTCTTATTTTTGACTTTTTTCTTTGTATTCTTTTTATCATTTACAATACGTTGTTTTGGAAAAGGAAAGGAAAAAGTATTCATTGTTATAGACGAAGTGGGATCTTTTGTACTTGTATCTATTATATTTTTGAAGCTGTTATAATTTCGCGCACGCGACATATTGTTTATTCGTTAGCTGGTTAGCTCGTTTATTATTTACAACAAAAGTGTTTCACACCTAATGATATGCTTTGACTCATGAAGAAGCATATAAATTATCTGCACGAGTGCATAAATGATGTTGCATCATTTTTTTTGTAAAATATAGACGGAGCTGTAGTAATAATAATTTCAATAATACCCCTGTAATTTCAGTAATAATAATATAGATCTAATTGTTAATAATAATAATAAAATTGTGGCAGCAATATAATATAGTTTAAGTATATAAAATGACGTACTAAAGCTCCGTCCTATTAAGTGTGCAAGCAGAACATTGGCAATATTAATATAAATACTAATACTGAATACTACTATATACTTAACATCATTTATTCTCAAAAAAAAAAAAAACATTATTGGCAAAATACGCGTTCTAAATTGTTCTTCAACCAAACACTGCTCAGCTATAGCTGCTCAGAAGGACAGAATACAATCTCAATTATATGCATTATAATTAGTAGGAGTAGTCGGGTATACCACATGGGTATGTTGTGTCCTGTTATTTCATTTATTCTCTTCTTCTTTTTTTGTTCGTTTTTCCAAAATTATTATAATACCTGTAATAATAATAAAAAAAATAAATAATAGACTAATAATAACAATAATAACAAATAATAAATCCAGTAATTTCAAGTACATTTTCATTCACACACATGTTATTTTTTTTGCACCACAGCTTGGTATCGCATCTACGTCT
>JACKZZ010006670.1_pt1 | contig 13042 bp, 11 predicted proteins | sample 8027871 | NCBI WGS metagenome assembly JACKZZ01 (sample SAMN15724774, study PRJNA655200) | protist metagenome | isolation source: fluorescence activated cell sorting (FACS) single amplified genomes of... | place: USA: West Boothbay Harbor, Gulf of Maine | collected 2000-07-19
TGGATAATTTTCATCGCCATCTGATGCAACGCACTCAACATTTTTTCGAGAAAAATTACTTGGCAAAAAGCAATATACTTACATTGTGATTAGGATTTTTACCATGAATATTTTTGCCCAGTGCATAAGTCTATCATCTTCTATTTCCCACTAGATTTATCCTACATTCGACAGTGATCCTAACAAGCAAAGAAGATGCAATATCCATGCAAAATGGTACAAATCTCCAAATACAAAATGCAATAAATTCACACCCATTCATCTTTTTCGCATTCAATGCGCTGTCGGATTTTGCAAAGACTATAAACGCCATCGTTTTCATGAAGCAGCACTGTTTTGGTCCCTTCATCCGTCTCTTTTCTTCCCGTTTGATGTGGATTTCATGAATGTGTCCATAGGGTACGAATAACTCGAACAGGAGGGACTGCAGGTCGTCTCGTTTGATGGCGTGGTCGATGTTGCCGACAAACAAAGTCTGATGCTGCTGGACCTCCGTCATTTTCTTCTCTACTATTCTGCTATTTCAATATTTTCGAATAATTAAGAGGGAGTGAATCGGAATGATCGGGGAAATTTTGATTTTTGATTGTACTTACTACTATTCAATATTGCAAGCGTTCGCTAAGTTACATTAGACATGGTACTTCATGGTGATATTCATGACTACTTAGTAGTACGTCGGGTACAGCTCCAGCTCCAGGACGACGAGAACTTAATTGTTACCTCAGACGAAACTTTCTGATCATGTCAACTTTTGATCAAAATATTCATACTGACATAGGAGGAGGAGGTGCGGCGGGAGTTCATTAAGCAAGGATTACAGGTCAAATCTCAAATGAATTATATTTACAGGGCAAACAAAAACAGGAAGAGGCTATTTTTAGCTCGACTGCCGGTCTAAAACTCCATCATTTTTGCAGTCTTGTGCGAGCCCCTGCGAAAGAAAAATGGACAATTAAATTTGGTTCCTTTCGTCCTTGGAAGAGCTGAAGTGTTTTTTTCATGCTTCTCTTTCAGCATCAATCATCATTGGTCTTTCGTTTACGTTCTTATTTACTCGATGGGAAGAATGGAAAAATATACTTAACTTAATCAAATTACTGCATGCACGACAACTGCTCGAATTCATCGTCAAAGAATTTAACCACTGCCGCATGGTATGTATCACCGCATGATATGTGTCAGTCCGCTTCATCCACACTTGTTGTAATGTACCACAAAAAGAGCGATGATTGAATCATGTATCAATATCATGTCGATGCGTGAAGATCACATGTTTTCAAATCAGATCATTACAGATACAGTCATTGCAGCGATGCGGACAACATGCTCACATGGGTCGAATTTCGATCTCAATAAGACTGGGAAATTCTTGTCTTGGGAAATTTCGAATGCAACCCAACAGGTTTATTTTATCCACGTTCCTTGAATTTTGGAAGATCTGGAGGGGGTCCACAGTCCACACACAATCACAACTTATAGTAGAAGGTAAAGGTGTCAATATTCATATAGACAAGATTTTTTACCATGACAAATTCACCATTGATGACATCTTTTTTCTTTTTGTTTTACATATGACATCAATACATCGCACAACGCTCAAAGGCGAACGCGAACAAGCTACAAGCATCTGCATCAGATGAACACTTATTTCTTACTTGTACGTCACTTAAAATTTAAGAACAACAGTTGATTCATTTCCTGCGCTTCATATAATTGGGTACAACTTCGAAAAATGGCAGAGCAGTGTCTCATAAATTAGTGACGAGCAAAAATATATAAGAACGAATTGATCCAAAAATATCATTTTTATCATTCAATGGAACGTCCGGTCATTCATCAAATTTGAAATTTCTGTCTTCCTACTAGTAACGCAAAACTTCGGCACAAAAAGCGTAATATCTCTATGTCTTCCTGATTTCATGATCATCATCATGTACAAGATGAATCGAGAGATTTTTATGTACAGTGATTATAATCCTTGTTGATGTCATCAAACAGCATTTCACATTCCATATTTATTGGTGCCATCATGTGCAGCTTGGGCTTCCACTCGTGTCATAAAAATGTTGTAGTTGCCTTCTCCAGCTTTGGGATAAGATACTATATTAGGGATTTTATAGGGATAGTAATATAGATGAAATTCAAATTCTACTGAAATTGAGAATTATTCAAAATAATTGAGAGAGCACTTCTAAAAGAGTTTCGTTTACTCTCCTCGACAGCTGCGCGAGTAAGTATTAAATAAAACGATGTTGTATCTGAATTTGAAATTGAATCATTTTTCAATTTCTCATTCTCAATTGGTTAGAAATTTTTAGATACGAGACAAAACTTCTATAGAACTAGGAGCAAATGATAGAACCTATGGTTTCGGCATGCTGCTGACGGAATGAAATTCATCTCATACTGAGTAATTATATCTATTTACCACGATAAAGAATTCGAATATCTTCCCATGATAATGACAAACCGCACCTATTTTCACAGTCGAATCGAATGGACTTTGCGCTCGGGTCCACTCTACATGGTTTGCTCATAGAGGTAATGCTGCGGCCTGATGCTTGGAAAAATTGTCATTTCATTCAAACGACAAAAATTGCATTCAAAATCAAATCTTCATTACGTCCACTAGTACAGTATTAAATCGAAACAAATCATCTTCACTCGTCAGCGCAATATGCAGCTTCTTTAAATTCAAAGGAGTGGTCTAAGACTGAGACCACTCTCTGTCTGCTATAAAAACATCTGAGATTTCTGTGGCATCTTCATAGCACCTTTGACGTCTTGAATTCCTTCGTATCTATAGAAACCTGTTGGTCACCTTCGCCGTCTTGAATCCCTTCGTCTCGAATCTCTTCGCCCACGCGATCGCGAGTCTCTTCGTCCACCTCGGCGGCGGGAGTCGTCTCTTCGTCCACCTCGCCGACGAGAATCCCCACGCCCACGTCCACCGCCACCACGATCGTCATATCTGGTACGCCGCCTGGAATAAATACACAGTGCCAGATATGACGACTATTGCTTTTTACACCAATCATGGAGCTCGAGCTATAGTAACCTATTCTATATCTACTTCAGTATTTGTATCTTCTATATTAACCAAGATTCGGTAACCACGATTCGGTTTCACAATCAATTTTCCAAATTTTACAATCAATCCTTCTCTATTTCTAAGTAATAATGTCGACGAGTCTAACTAGAACTATAGAGCTAAGGATGAAAATAACAAAATATTCTTACTCCGAAAATCGTGGTTGTTTTGGTTCGACCTTGATTCCTTTCCCGAATAGTTCTACGCCATTCATCTTCGCCACCGCATCTTCCAGGTCCCTCTCGTCCTCCAGCTCGATAAATCCGTACCCCCGATGCTTCTCCGTGTACCGGTCCACAGGAAGAGAAACCTCGGTGCTGCAATTGGGATCGAAATTGTATGGGGGTTGTGAGTATTTACATGGGGATTGGAACTGAATTAATATGTCGGGATTGTGAGAGTGAAAAAATCTGGGGCGGGTGCCAGTGAAATATGTACTTATATTTTTATGGGGACTGTGAGTTGTATGGGGGCTAAGATTACTTTATGTGGGGATTGGAATTAATTTACTATTTATATGGATATCGGAATTGACCATAATCATTCCTTACCACATGGACAAATGGCCGGCGTAAGGATAAAATTGCGATCAAATTATAGATGGAATTCCTATTAAGGAAAGCTTTTACGCTGTCAATATTAAGACGACCAGTCGATTCTCATATCTCCGAAGCGATTCCAATGAATCTACAGTAATTAGGACAACCGCAATCGCATGTACACGCTCAGTGATCAACGTGATATAATTAGTGCTGTATACCAGTTAAAGCCGTAGTCCGTGAATAATTTATTGACATGCATTTCCGTGGCTTCTGCCGCCAAACTTGCCACGAAGAGAATTTTTGTCGATTTATTTTTGCCTTGGCCTTTACCGTATCGAACTCCATCATCGGCGGCACCAGGACCTAATCGAGCGCCGCCGTCCCTGTTGTTCCTCCCAACGTCTCGTTCATCGTCACTTTTGCCGCCCATGTCTCGGAAAAATGGATGACCGAAGAAGAAGAAGAAGATGTAGTTATACCTCTATTTACTTACAAATAGATATTATCGCACACGCGATATTCAGTAAAAATTCTGTGTATTAAATATTACGCAGGCGTAGCGATTTTAGTATCCTATTTCAGCTGGAGGACCGTTTATTTTTCTCGAATTTATTGTTGCAAAATAAGATGTTAATATGCAGGAAGGCCGCGAAAATGAGGGTCGAGAATAGAAAGAGGATTTATGTGGACACGTTCCTGCCAATCTCCTCGTAGATTTAGTTGTACTTGCAGATGTAGGTGCTGAGGCTTGCACTGTACTAGAGCCAATACTATTGCCGACATCACAAGAATCGACGTTGCCTACCCTGCTCAGAACCACGCCCAGTATCAATATCAATAGCCCTAATTATCAGTGATGTGCAGGAAGGCCGCGAAAATGAGGGTCGAGAATTCTTACAGTACGGAACAAAATTTAGCTCACTGCAGTAATTTGTTCTGCAGAAGAACCTGCAGCACATCTGCAGGGCTATCTTTTGGACACCTTAAATTCCTGCAGGGACCTGTTACAGGATGCTCTGGAGGCGGCCGTTGCAGTCCGCTGGAGGGCTCTTGCAGGCATCGGCCACAATCTCAAGAATACGGTTTTCTCAAACGAGATGTGGGAATACGATTCGCGGCCTTCCTGCACATTAAAATCTTATTTTGCAAAATGAGGGTCGAGAATAGAAAGAGGATTTATGTGGTGCTATATGCCTTTTCAGAGATGATCTACTAATATGCTGTGACTGAGGATCTGCAGCCAGTATTTAGATCATCTTCTCTGCACGAGCACGGAACCGGCATGAAAACTGCATATCTACAGTGTCGCATGGAAACGGCAGAATAGGCTGATATTCGAATAGTCTTCACTGCACACGGAGAAACACGCTCGCACGAATTCAACCATCTGACAGCAAACAAACAAAGGTTGGCGAAAATTAATATGTAGATTTTTTGGCATCATGATTCAGGAGGGGGAAAGATCATGGATGTAACTGTAAGAGGTATCATCTGTACTGCCATAACTAGTGCCAGGTGATATGAGGAGTTGCTTGCAATGATCGCACTGCACGACGGGGCAATCACACAAGGAGCCTACAGCCTGAAATTGTATCATAATTTGTGGGGAAGAGCAATCAAAGTACTTATAACGCGGAGGTCTTTTAACGAGGAGACTCCATGCTCACCAAATCCACAACTCATTACGGTTTTTCCCGCTGTCCACGAAACAGATTAAATATCAAGCACCATGATATCACTACTAGGGAGGGGCATTTAATCTTCAGCATAAGTAGAATGTGCTGCAGCAGGAGAGAACAGGTGAAAAAAATAGACTTCTTTGGAAACGCTTTTGCATATTTTGAATCACGCGCAATGTGGTCTGTGTAAGAATCAAAAAGCTATAGGCCACTCATCACACAGATACAGATTCACTATTCACTTTCAGCAATTTTTTTTTGCGGAGCAACACAAGTGTTCTATAGAAGTTGACTTGTCTTAGCTACAATTTCTAGAAAAATGAAAATCGTTTGGGAGAAATGACAAAATATACAATCAGCATGTAGCTTCTTTTTCTTAATTCAAGCCATGAGCGGAGCTGGAGAGAGAAAATGAAGTCGAATTCGTAGATTTTTATAGATTGGATCTTCTGACCATAGAAGTTTAGTATTGTACTTTCTAAAATCACCAGTTACTGATTTTTGTGTGACTGATCCAAAATCAGATGAGTTCTACTCCGGACTGAATCTGAACATGAAACTAAACGAGCGATAGCGATGGGATATTAGCATTTTTACAATAGTACAAGGATGAAGAAAGAAACTAAATCTAATAACAGATACAAATCTGTTATTTTTGAGAATCATATTCATATCTGCTATAATCATATCACAAATCATAATATTATAGCGCTGTGCCTGTGTGTAGAAGTATAGATGGATATAAAAATACGATAGATTACACATGTAGAGAAATTTCTCGCATAAATTATACTGGATATCTGATATTCTTGAAAAAATGAGAAATAAAATTTTGAAAAACGAGCTCTTTCGTACATAGCTAGCATCACAACTATATGAAAAACAGATTAGGATGCCTAAAAATATTGAGAACCACAAGAATTCGCTGGATGTGGATATATTGATTTTCAATAAATAATTTTAAATTAATATTACCTGCTTCGAGAGTGTGTCGCATGTCTTAGATGAAAGAGAAAATCATAAAAATAATCCGTCAATCTATATTCGATAAATGCATTTGATGTTAAGATGCTCTGATGTTAGAAATGTGTACTCGTAGCAGGAGGAGCCTCCAAGAAACGCAGCAGGAGCTGCGAGAAAGAAGAGAAGTCGCTTCCCCAAACACATTTTTCATGGTCGCAATCATTCACAGAATCTTGATCTCCGTCGCTCCTCTTGCTGCAACTATATGTTTTCAGCATAGTAATAAAATCGGTAACACTATATTTTTATACTTTCTTAATTATATCATTTCATTCTCTTCGTGGTCCTCTGTCCTGCATCTCATCTATTCATCTTCATTATTCATCTTTTATTATATCTTGTACTCAATTCCGTTTATTTCGGATTCGGTCGGTGAGAGACTCGAGATCATATCTATTAGGATTCAATAGTCTTCCTCTGCATCGTCCCCATCCCATCGAATTTGTACGCGGGTGCCACTAATCTCTTTCACGCTGCGCTTCGCATCATCCGCATCCTTCCAGCTCGAAAACTTCACGATTCCGTAGCCCTGGTTCTCGCCTGCAAAGAAATTTGTTTTCATGTTGTGAAAACGATCCTATACAACTTCTAGCCTTGGTTCTCAGTCTGTAATGAAAGGACATGCCATGAGCAGGACAGCCATGAGGACATGGACATCATCTTCCTATTAATTTACTAGGAGAGCATCTTCCATCATTGCAGCAGGAAAAGAAACAAATTGTTAAAGGATCGGGAAATCGGGGCATAATGTCGCGTCCATCACTAGTAAATGTTAGATTATCTTTTTATAGAAATGGATAGTTTCTATAAGTCTTTAGGACAACATTGTAATACCCTTGTCTCTAATCGCCTACTCTTGTTTCTAATATTATTGTTCCAAAAGTGGGCTAGAGTCTATAATTATAATTGTTTCCCGGTCTTGAAGTTGTAGTACTCGTAAAAATGAAGATACAATACCATTCTTGAACTGCCCGACATCTGAGTGGGTAGGATAGTATTTTGAGAACGCGTCCTTCAGACCCTTCCAGTCGAGATCGCCCGGGATGGAGTCTACGTACAGCGCATATTCCCTATCCCTGCTACTTTTCCCTTTGCCTTTTCCTTTCCCCCCCTTGCTCCCCTTCTTTCCACCTTTTTCACTCTGTCCCTTGATAGCAACGCCCTCCCTGAGAAGAGATTTTTGATTTTGAATTTTTACTTTTGCAATGAGGAGATGTTATAACTTCAGAATGAGCATTGACCGTATCAATAATAATATCAGTAAGACTAAAAACATTGAAAAATGATATCACCAACTAAATGTCAGACAACTTCTTTCAAACTGGTCGTGCCACCAGGATCCTCAGCATCATATCAACAAGAAAAACCCAAGAAGAAGAAAATCAAAATATTTTTAACCAAAGTGTTTCTTAAATAAAAATACTTATCTTCCCTGACAAAGATTTGTCGTCCATCTAGCTCCGTGTTCGTTAGCTCGCTAATCGCCGCCTCCGCTTCTGCGACTGTACTGAAGCGGACCAAGCCACTCCCGTTACTGCGACCGTCCTTGCCAACGAGCACATCGCAATAAGCCACCTCCCCAACTTTCTTCATATGATCTTTCAGACCTTTAATATTAATAGCGTTACCGTGGAGGTAAAGAAATAAACATGAAGTGGAGGAAGGGCGAGGGGTCTAAAAATTGGAACTCTTGTACTGGCAAGATCCGCAAATAATCCAGATCGAATTATAAGTATACTTCAGCAGACATGATATCCAATAGTTTTACAGCACACTTGAAATTATTTTTTTAGTTATAGCAAGTGGTGGACAGTGGCCTTTCATTTTGACTGATTGAAATTTGTCACAAAGAAGTGGACAAAAGCTGCTATAGTGATTGTCTGAATGACCCTGACCGGAAAACAAAATAAATGTTGAGTAAAATATATGTTGAGTCTTATACCCTTCCATGTTGTCTTCCAGCTGAGATTCCCCACGTAAACTTGTCTGTTCGCTTCATCCTCGGACAAAACTTTGCCTTTCCCCTTTCCCTTGCTGCCCGGCCCTTTGCCCCCTTCTTTGTCTTCTCGCACAAATATCTGTCGCCCCTTAAGCTCGACATCATCTGCATGTCATGTTTAATTACAGTTTTCACATATGGAATGAAGAGAGGCGGCCCGCCGACGCCGAGATGATGTTAAGTAGTTCAAGTGTCTGATAACCACTGGTCTTTCCCATCATCTTGTTTCTACTAACGCGTGCATGGAGTTTTTTTTTTTTTCCATTATTGCATACTCAAAGGTCATCAATCAATACACTTCCCTTCTTGCAGTTTGTTCCTTTCTCAGTCTTGACAGCAGTCAGTACTATACTTGATTTTTACCCCCTCATCAAGAATCCTCGCTTGTCCAGACATCAAAAATATTAAAATTCGACAAGGAATACAGATCAAACATATTAAATAATACTCATCTCTTCTATCGCTTTTTCCGCGGCTTCCTCCGTTTTGAATCTGACGACTGCCGAGCCAGTCTTCCTGCCGTCCCGGTATTCCAACACCTCGACATGCTCGACTTGCCCCACATCTTTCATGAGATCCTTCAAATCCTGCCACCCAACACTCCACGCGAGATTGCCCACATACACCGTACGCAAACCTCCGTCCGACATTTTTCGTTTCTTGCTGTAGTAATCTTCGTTATAGTCCTCTTCTTCCGAATAGTAATTCGAGCCCCGCCTTTTCATAAAGGACGAGAACTGTTTCAATAAGTATCTGTATCTAAAAATTGTAGTAATATCTCTCAAATCTTCTTCTTCTTCTTCTTCTTCTTCTTCTTAATACATCGAATGCTATATGAAGAGCGCTAGAAGAGGACGAATCAATCTAAGTAGTTCTACTTTAGTCTCTGTTAATAATCATATTTTTTAGTTCTGTTTTAGATCAGTTCTTCTGTAAATAGCTATAGTTCCTAAATGATGCGAAAAAATGTCAGCAAAATCAAGAACTCAAGATTGCAGAAAATAGCAAGCCCAAAACGATACACAATGCAACTTCTACTCTGTTTGCAAAAAATGAATCAGAAAGTAGACAAATATGATGTAGTAATCTCGAAAAATTCGGAAAAAATTCGGACAGAAATATGTAGAAAATGTTTGATGTTGGACTCAGGAGCAAGAGCATATATTGGAGTATAAGTATTTCAAATCAATTCCAACATCCTCCACCTTCTGGACCTGTGTTGTGCGACGCAAGATTAATAAATATATTGACAACCAATCCAATTCTTTTTTTTTCCATTCTAGTTGATGTTGGCAGCAATCACACCTGATCAATGCTGAAAAATCGACACACTCATCTCAAAAATGTAAAGGATTAGTTGCGAGCAAAAATAAGACCCGCGTGACTTAAACCGAAGGCAAGGTTGTAAAATGCCCTTGCTCATATAAAAATTCTGTCGACTCAGAAACATACAAAAACAGGCAGAACAATACAGGAGGAGGACACATGCGTAGAAGTCGAAGCCAGGCTAAAAGGGCTTTCTCGATTTTTCATTCAAGTTCAACATTCAAATAAGTCGTGATTTAATACAGTTCTTGATTTCCTTGTCGGTCACAATAAAAATATCCAAGTCAGTATTGAGTTACCATTCACAATTTAGTATACTATAAGTCTCTTTCGTCTTTTGTGTTTATGGCATAATGTTGGTACTATGGGCAATTGTGGTAAAAAAAAATTCTCGTCGTTCATAAATCCAACCGGGTGAGAAATACATATTATTGAGACTGAGTATTTCGAGTATTTCATTTTTATATTTGAGTCGTCGCTGTCAGCTGTCTTGGACTGTATAATTATACCAAGTTGAGAAAGACGATTGATCTTCCGTGCTATATTCAATGGTTGAAAAACTCGTATACATGCAGATTTCAGTACAAGAATGCTGGAAGATTTTTATGCCAAGAAAAGCTGCAACAATAATGTCTGCAAGGCTGAGAAACTGTCCTGAGGCCCCTGAACTCGACTACCACTCACAATTTTTTGTTTAATCATTTCCCATACAATCATACTTAAAAATTCCAGTCTTGGCAGATTATACAAGAAAATCTTCATTTTTGTCCTGCTTGGTAGCAGGGATTTTTGTCACTCCATTTAGGAATTATTCACTTAACCAAAACCACTCACGATTCAACATATTAGTTGTACAGCACCCTGTTTGTTTGGAAGTATCCAGACATACAAGGCAAAAAGGTTTGGAAATATCCATGTGGTCTGTGCAGCAATCACCTTACTTCTACAGCGTCTACGGTGACAACACGCTCACGCATGAAGAGATTTTTGTCCAAATTAGCTGATACAAATTTTTAAATTTATCCCTGAGGTCGTGGTCGAGTCTCGATATCAATTATAAAAAAAGGTAAAAAAAAAATACTTATTATCATAAACATTTTTTTTGAGGTTATATGGGTGTATTTATTACCCTGTGACGAATGAAAGTATAAATTATTTCTGTACTGATGACTTCGAATAACAGCTGTTAAAAAAAAATTTGAGTGGAGAAACTCTCAACCGGAAAATCAGAATCTGCATCTTGGCTAGTACTTCTGGTCCTTTTCTTTGAGAATAGGAACGGCCCACGAAACTTTATTCGGGGTGCGTCCATGAATATTTTTTGGTGCATATTATTAAGGACAAGGAGAAGGAAATGATTGTTTCTGATATAATAGTTTGTCTCTGACTCGCACTTGACGCAAGTACCAGAGAGTGCTAGTACTATTAGTGGTTGACACCAACGCCGGACTATTCCTGCGGTTGCGATGCTGCATCGCAATCTGAAAAAGAATGATGAGAGCTACTAGCTGTTCTCCCACAACTTGTATGTTGTAAAAAATCCAAAAATCATTTATAAATTTGGCGCGTGAAAAATCTTCCTCCTCAATATACGAATATGATGAAGGTCTAACGTCTTCCTGTCCTCGTTCGTGCTAGAGAGTGTTTCTTCCGACACTGACTTGCCACTGCTCTTCCCATTATAATTTTCAAATTCATAATTTGTGAAGATATTGATTCTGATTTATTTTGTGCACCACTATGGTCAAAAATTCTTGAATCAGAATACCGTGAATCATAAAAAATTTACTAAATTCATCTTGAAATCGCGAGCAACTTTTCGAGACAATTCAACTCAAAACAGAAGGCGGGATGAATATGGACGTGTTAGAATTCCGAAATGGAATTTTTCCATTTTTGAGTGGTAGGTCGCAGCCCTAAACCTGCTTCGATTTCTCCCTCCTCCAGGCTTATCTTTTTATTTGCGAAGTTTGGTGCTCACGGCATTCTTGTCTTAGCATGGTCTCCGCAATTTTTTGTTTCGTGGTTTTTCCGGAAGGGTGCGCGGCTCCTTGCGTGCCGGAGAGCGCTACAGCTGGGTGATAGATTTTGCAAGAGTCGTGTAGAATCCAAGATGAATCGTGTAAAATTATTGACTTTCTGGCACGAAAAGTATGTATGTTCTGTACAGAAAATGCCTGTTTTTTTGGCGTTATTTCACTTCGCGGTCCAGGTTTTGGAGCTCTTTTTCGGCCTATCCCCCTTGGCACGGCGTTTTCGCACGATGCGCGATTTTATGAATATTTTTCATAGTTTTTCACAATCGTGATGTTCCTTGGAACTAGACCCCACGCTACGGACCCATCCGCCGGTCCAAAACATGGGGCCCCAATTACACGATTCATCTTGGATTTTACACAATTTTACACGATTCATCTTAGATTTTACACGATTCATCTTGGATTTTACTTATTTCAACTTTTTTCTTACAGAATTCATCTTGAGTCTTACACGATTCTTACACGATTCATCTTGAGTCTTACACGGGTCTTGCATGCGCCGTAGCAAGGGGGATAGGTCTCGGTTGGGTGTCAGGAATCCACCGGATCGGTGTCACAGCATCGTGGTTCGCTGAAGCAATCGCGTACAAATGGGCCTGTAGCGTCGCGTCTAGCTGCCGAAAAATGGTTAAAAATGACCATTTTTGATGTCCAAAAAGCGGCATTTTTTTACACAATTCTTACATAATCCTTACATGATTCATCTTGAGTCTTACACACTTTTTGATACACGTTTCGTTACACTTCTCATGCATGTTTTGTACACCAAAAGCATGAAGGTTTATGTGTAGGATTGAAGTGTTGGCGGCCTGCTTCTTTCTCCTCACCGATATGGGCCGTTAGCATGCGTCTGGGGTCCAAGAGGCCAGCGCGATAGAGATATGGACCAGTCATCTAAGAGATTCCCTCAGCTCAAAACACAGCGGCAGCCCTAGGGATAGTCTAATGATTGCGCCAGGAGGGAGGGCAGCGTTGTCGCTGTCGCGGACCCCCCCGGGGCCAAAGTTCGAAAGTAGTTGTGACCTGGCACTCAAAATGGCAAAAAATCCATTTCAGAATGAAACAGGTCCATATTCTTTCTGCCTTCTGTGCAAAGTGCAATCGTCTCGAAGAGTTGCTTCAAATTTTAAGATGAATTAAGTAATTTTTTTTTGATTCAACCTATTTTGATTCAAGAATTTTTGACCATACCACACCACCAACATGATACTTGTGGTAAATAATATTCACTTATAACCCCCACTATTTACTTATTTATTTTTCTTCGCCTCTTTTTTCTTTTTTTTCTCTTTTTTGTCATCGCCGTCTGAATCTGGTGCTGAATCCTCTTTCTTCTCGTC
>JACKZZ010022204.1_pt1 | contig 13040 bp, 7 predicted proteins | sample 8027871 | NCBI WGS metagenome assembly JACKZZ01 (sample SAMN15724774, study PRJNA655200) | protist metagenome | isolation source: fluorescence activated cell sorting (FACS) single amplified genomes of... | place: USA: West Boothbay Harbor, Gulf of Maine | collected 2000-07-19
TTATTAATTAGTTTTTTTCATGTGAAACAAATTAGTTTTTTTCAAAAAAAACAAATTATATAGTATGTTTTAAGACTCTCATTTTGGTTTTTTTCATATGTTATACTCGACATTTTTGCCTCTCTAACTTTTGTCTGTCCGATAGATCGTTTTAAAATTATACTTATAATCGTGCATACACTCTGTATTTTTTTTTTAAATAATCGTTGTCTTCTGTGTGCTCTTAAACGGGCCGCCCTTTTGGTCCCGTCGGAATGTCGTCTTCGATTTTAACTCCATTACCTAGCTCCGGCACCACCTGCGTTTTCTGAACCATTAAAATACGCCGGACTTTCCTGCTGGACCAACAACCAAAAATCTTATACGTAACCATAGAGCCAAATGCCATCCCAATGGAAACCCAACCAATATAGCCTTTCACCACGTTAAGCGGGTTCCCGCCCAATTTGCTATCCACTGAATCTGTCATTTCATAATCTTAGAAACACATTGAAGACCGGAAACCAAACATTGTACAGTAACAGATCGTCATAAACGTCCCAGTCAATTGGATCAGTTTGAGCCAGGTTGGCACAAATTCCCATCGCGTTTGTTGTCTAACAATTAGTTGCAATTTCGCGGCCTTTTCATCTGCACGTAGGACCTCTTCGTCGGGCTTCATGTCCTCCAACATCCCATTATGTACACTAAACTAAGGAAAGGAGACAATCCCAAGACTAACCGAGCAGAAGATCACTTTTCACAACGACTCCTCCTCCTCCTCGTACCGCTGCTTTTGATATTTTTAATTATAAATACCGGTACGTACCTACCTAATAATACCAACCTCCTGGAAAGGACGACCGACCACCGGATGAAGAAAAGAAAAAAAAAAAGAAAAGAACATGAAAAAGAAAAAAAACCGAGATCCGGATTAATAAAATAAAAAAAAAAGAGAAGAAGAAGAAAAAGAAAGAAGAAGAAAAACAAATTCAAAAAAAAATATTATTATAGTATTAGTATTTAATAGTATGAATGAGAGTCTTAAAACATACTAGGTCTACTACAACAGTATATAATTTTTTTAATTTTTTTTTTATTATTATTATTAATAATATTTACTACTACTACACCTCCTCCTCCTGTTCTTATTAGGTGTATAATAATTCCCTGCTGACACTAACCAGGGACCAAAGATCAAAATAACGAAATAGATGAAAATAAGGAAATAAGGAAATAATAAGTTTTTTTAGTAGATAAAAAAAATGTGTATTAAGGATATATGTAACAAAAAAGACAAAAACTAGAGTGGTGTAGACTAGTGTAGACAGGGTTCCTGGAACATTAATTCGGATTAGGTACAGTTACAACACAAATTATACATACAGATAAGCTTGAGCGAAAACAATGTAAAACAACCTCTGTCATATTTCGTATATAGAAATATCAAGAGCGATTTGTCATATTTCGTATATAGAAATATCAAGAGCGATTTGTGCTTTCGTACGAACTACAACACATACTTTACATAAAGATAATATTGTAAAATGTACTTACAAAACATCATTTCGTGCTTTCGTACGAACTACAACACATACTTTACATAAAGATAATATTGTAAAATGTACTTACAAAACATCATTTCGTGCTTTCGTACGAACTACAACACATACTTTACATAAAGATAATATTGTAAAATGTACTTACAAAACATCATTTCGTGACTCCGCAAAATGTAAACTACTTCTCTGTGATGTATTATATATCGAAATATCATCAACGATTTGTTATTTTACAAGAATTACAACAAATTATGTACATAAAGATAATATTGTAATATATAATTAGAAACACCATTTTGTTATCTTTTGTATATTGAAATATCATCAGCGATTTAGAACAATACATCACTATGAAATCGTATAAACATTAATGTAAAAAATAAAGCATTACTATTGATGGAATTACAGCGGATGTGTTTACATTTAACCAAATCTAAAAGTACAATGTCACTAGTCTAGAATACGAATACATATAGCCTATATCAAGGGATGTGTTTACATTTAACCAAATCTAAAAGTACACAATCTCACTAGAATATATTTCAAGGGATGTGTTTACATTTTAACCAAATCTAAAAGTACACAATCTCACTAGAATATATTTCAAGGGATAGAAGAGTATACTGTAATGTCACTAGAATATATTTCAAGGGATGTTTACAAATCAAATTTTATCGTAATTTGTCCTTAAAAAATACGAACATGCATATTTTGATAGACAAATAATTCCCTTAAAACCAGCAGGGTCATCGTGCCGGAGGTACTTTTAATAATAAATAATAAAAATAATAATTTTTTGTAATAAATAATAATAAATAATAATAATAATAATAATAAAAAATAATAATAATATATTAATACCTCCTACTATAAAATTATGTATTGAACACTAGGCAACATTTTTCATACAAAAAGCAATTTCTTTTCCTGTCCTAGTAACAGTTGATGAGGCAAACGATTATGCAAGGAACGAACGAACGAACGGAGATTTCACCGACCCCACTGACTTCCTAGACTTTGCAGCTAGTTATTTAGTGTGGGTTTTTTTTAACATGTCGTCAAGAAGGCGGCAACCGTACGCAGCGGCGAACGGGGGCAACGGGGCTGCTCCTGCTTCCCGGCGGCACCGTGTTCCACAGGGGTTCTGCTACGATTTTCAAAACAAAGGCGCGTGCAACCGGGGTGAAAGTTGCAAGTATAAACATGTCACGAAAGAAAGAAATGGAAGCAGCAGGTACCAACAAGGCTCACGGCGACCGCCACCTCGGCATCACGAGCAGTACCAAAGAGGCGAAGGCGATAGAAGGCAGCCCTCCTCCCGCCCGGCTCAGCAACAGGACAACGCGCACCACTACAACCAGCCCCACCAAAGGCACAACATTAGTTCTTCGGGCGAAATTTTTTCTAGACAAGGTGGCATCTGGAATGCCCAACAAGCCCAGTACGAGGGCGGCCAGCACCCTCCCGCAGCTCGAAGGCCGCCGCCCCCGCCGCCACCACAAGCGGCCGGGGACGGCGGGTTCGGCCCCCCAGTCAGCGCCGGGGACGAGTCCCACCTGCCGCGGCGCCGGTGTGCCGGTAACATCGTTGCGTCGTACACGCTGCAGGGTCAGATTGGCAAGGGTGCGTATGGGGAAGTGCACAAAGGCATGTCGATTCGAACCGGGGAGCTCGTTGCGATCAAACACATGCGGGCACGGAAAGAACGAGAGGGGTTTTCTGTCAACGCGGTAAGGGAAATAAACCTATTGCGTCGGATTTGCCACCAGAATTTAGTCCATTACAAAGAAATAGTCATGGGCGCTCCGGCAGACGACCACGGCAGGCTTTCCATGTACATGATTTTTGAATACGTGGACCATGATTTGGCGGGAGTCCTTAAGCGCAGGAAGCGATTGTCGTTGGAATTGGTGCGGTGCTTTACATGGCAGCTATTGAACGTGTTGTCGTACCTGCACGAGAAACGGATAATGCACCGTGATTTGAAGTTATCGAACATCCTTGTTACGAACGATAATGTTGTAAAACTTTGCGACTTTGGCCTGGCCCGGTTTGAGGAAGACCAGGCGATGATGGGCATCCAAAGCAAGGTTGGATCCGCCCGACACAGCTCCGAACGCGCTACGGCGCGGTACACCAACAATGTAATTACCCTATGGTACCGCCCCCCCTGCCTCTTGCTGGGTGCTACCGATTATACGCCCGCCGTCGACATGTGGAGTGTTGGCTGTATTTTGACAGAGCTATTGATCGGCAAAGTTGCGTTCCGCGGAAAGTCAGAGCCGGAGCAGTTAAACTTAATTTTTAAAGTATGTGGCACTCCGACGTCAACGAATTGGCCCGGGGTAGAGTCTTTGCCCCTGTGGAAAACCTACAAGCCCGAGGACTTTGCAAAAAATACCATGGAAACAATGTGGGGCGAACAAATGAGTTGGGATGCCTTCGATTTGATCAAGCGGCTGCTGCAGCTGGACCCTGAAAGACGCCTAAAGGCATCGACAAGCTTGCGGATGTCATTTTATGACCCGTCCAAGTCAATGTTTGACCCTAAGCTGTTGGAGCCTTCCAGCTTTCCTCCTTTGTTTGCGGCGGGGGAAGCGTCGTGCCACGAGTGGGAAGAAAAGCATCGGGGGGAAGCCCGCCAGTCTGCCGCGAGGGCGGCTCTAGCCAACAGAGCGGAAAACAAGCGCAAACCCCACAGCATATCGACTGCGCCACCCCCAGGCCCGCCACCAGCGCAGCCTCGCGTTTCTTCGGGGCCTCCAGTAGGGCCTCAAACAGGACACACAATTCAGTACGTGAACTCACGCAGGGACGACCGGTGGGCGCAAGACTCATCGGAAGGGTACGGGCGTGATGTGCGCAAACGGGGGGGGGCAGGATTATGGCGAGCCGGGGGAACATTTTGGTTACTCGAACAGTAGTAATGATCGATACGACAATCATTCCCGCCAAAACGGGGGTGGCAGAGAGTACCGAAACCAATCCTCGGGGGGAAACTATAGCAAGGAAGGGCACTCAAGAGAGCCAAGGGGGAGATCAGCTGCAAACAACCGAGGCGAAAAGAGGGGGAACCACAAGCATAAGAAGCAACACCGCGGCGGCTATGAGGATCGACGTCGTGGCAACCCACCGGAGAGAAACGAAGATCGACACCGTGGGAATCAAACGGAGAGGTACGAAGGTCGAGAGAGCAACCGAAGGGAGCGCCGGCGATGGACAGAGCAACCCGGGGACAAACGCCAACGGTATGATGATAGGCACAGCGATGTTAATGCCAGAGGGAACGAGCCAAATAAGCGGCAGCGAGGTTCTTCTGGCAACGACAGGAGGAACAATAAAAGGCAAAGGCGATAAGGATTCTTAACCTACTCTCGCATGAACACGTGTGAAAATTTAAACTGCCAATTTAACGTTGATTCTAAAAAGGTATTTTGTTTTTTAAAAATGTAAATGTCTTGGGCTGGTAAGTTTAACATTCACTCTGAGCCTCAGAATCCTCTTTTGGTTACGAGCGCACGCTGTGGTCCGACTAGCTGCACGCTGTGGTCCAACTAGCTCATTTCTCAAGTGCCTTTCCGAGCTGGTAAGAAAGTAAGCTCTCTGTCAAATATTCGCCGCAGCTGTTCTTCGGCGCTCCTTCGTTTCCTCCCCCCACCATCATGGCTGTTATCGGCACTCGCTTTTCTCGTCTCACTTTTCGCGACGACATTCCCCCTGTCGCGTCCACACCCGACTCTTCTTGACCGACCCTGCTGTTTCTTTTCCCATAGATGCCCTCGGGATCTTGCCATTTCTTTAGACGCCGATTTATCACATTCTCTAACGTGCCCGGGTCTGTTTCATCCCAGTGCGAGAATGTGTAATTAACGTGCTTCCGCTGCATACTTGGAACAACCATTTCAATAGAATACTGATGCTTCAGTTTTGGCTTTAGGTACACAGTGGTTCCTTGGTTGGAATTGTGCGTTCCTCTTTCAAAAAAGTTCTGTTCTGAAACGGGTATGTGGTCCCCACCAACCCTTGACAGCTTAAAGTTCGAACCATTTGGCCGCCGTTTGTTATTCACTTGCTTCTGCCCAGTGGTTTTACCATACCCCGTTGGATCTAAACTTCGCGCGCCGGTTGACGATGCACCCCTTGTGCCACTGCTCTTTGGAAATATTTTGAGGGATATGCCTGATAACGGGCTGTTCGGCTTCTTGCAGTTGCCTTGTTTGGGAAACGCGCGTGGGCGGATCGGCGATGTCTTTCGCTTTATGTTATAGCTGGAGGAGCGGCATTTTAGAGCACGCACGTGCTCCTTCTGCTTTGCTTTGGCTTTTTGCCTGTATGTCAAATTACGGCGTTTTGTGTTCACAACAGTAGGGCCTGTGATATGCCTGGTCTCTCTCCTTATTTTAACGGGGCTAACATTGCGCATTCTATGTTTTATTGGAGGGGCATGTGGCACAAACCCTTGCAGAAACATGCCATTCTCGGGATCAGTATTTACAGAAGATTCTGTCAAGCGGCGACGGGTTATATTGTTTCGCGGGAACGACGCCGTTCGTTTCTTTTTTGTAGAAGCTTTCGGTAACCATGGAGCCCATAGTACAGTTTCATCGCGTTTCGGCGGTACCTGTTTGTGGATCGTACCTTTACTTGCATTTAAGTCTTGGGCCGGTTGTCTCTGTGTAGTACCTGGTGAAAGTGGTGCTCCGTGTGTGCGACTGAGCGGTGTTTTTGGTAAAGCTTGCAGTGAAACTCGTATTCCCTTCTCCCGAGTTTCAAAGTCGTGGATAGCTGGTGAAGCTGAGTCCGGCCTCACTTTTGCGCGCAAAGGCACTCCTTCGGACACTGCGGGATCTGCTTCCGCTCGGCGTCTGTCATCACGTTTTTTCTTGGCCAAGACCGGCCTTGAAGGCCCTTCGTAAAACCCCGAAGATTGCCGTACATTTTCACTACCAATTGCACTGCCGCCAGACCACGGTCGAAACAACCCCGAGTTAGACATTTTACACACGCGGAATGCCCATTCAGTGTCAGGTGTTTGTCACTTGTGTCTTGGAACACCTTTGTGTTGATAAATATGAACGCTTCGACATGTTTACATTGTTTCTTAATTTTTGTGCAATCGATTTAGACAATTCAAACCCATTTGATGTACCTTGGTATATTAAATAATAATAATGTTTGTTTTTTTTCTTCTTCTTCTATCTCTCTTTCGTCGTTCTGCCTCCTCCGCCGTTACCTTTGGTACTACTACGGTAGAGCAACAACAAACTGCTGCTGCACCATTACAGAGACTGCAACACAACAATATCATAGCACCACTTTCATACACAGTTGTATTAAACCACCTTCTTAAAAATAATAAAAACGGCAAGAGAACAACAAGAAGAACACAACACACCAAAAAAACAATATTCATCACATAGTAGTGCAACGGGCGATTAGGAACATAAACATATCACTCCTAAAACATACTATATATTTTGGTTTTCACTCCTATTTGTAGTAACAATTTTGGAAAACGGACTACACGACCACAAGTATACAACAATACACTTCTAAAAGAAAGAGAAGACCGCCCAAGAGGTAATGATTTTTATTGTTACCCGATAAAGCTAAAGTTTTTATTATTCTCTCGTTATAGTATTTAATAATTTTAGAGTGTGTGTAAAAAAGATTCGGTAAAAACCTTGGAGTTGCATCGACGATCGTTTAATAGTTTTGGAGACCCAAGCCCCCACATTTTACTTAATCTTGCCACACAATGTAGGTGGTATCCCCAAGCTTCCGCGGAGAATTCATGTGTTTGATAAAAAACGCCGCAGCAAGGAGAAGACTGATGCTACCAACCACAATGTACGCGATACCTAAAAAGCTGTTTTTGCCACCTAACCAGCTCACAGTAGAAACAACCAGACTCTTTGTTCCATCAAATGCTTCGACTTCAAAGTGGCTGTGCACTTTAATTTCCAATATCGTACCTTTCTTTATCGTCACTGTATCGGCGTCATTGCCCTTACCAATAATGGCATAGAGTTTACGAAAAGTTGGCAGTCCAGCAGTGCGCATCCAAACAATAAAATGTTCGTTCTCTACGCCCTCTTTTTCCAAACTACGGTTCGTCAACTTGTTAAAGTCTGGGTACCGCTGGTGCAGCCAGAGGTATAACGAGTCCTGGTCCTTTTTCCACTTTCCTTCTTTCCACCCATCTGGATTTTTAAATTTGATTTTCTTGTCACTATCCCAAGCAATGTCCTCTTCCGTCCATTCTGTTAATGGAGTAGTCCAGTTGCCAGCAGGTTGGAAGACATCGTCGAAGAACGACCCTGCGATTAGACCACAGGGCCACAATACTTTGCAGAACTTGCCTTTTGACTTTTCGTCGGTTGAGTTCCATTTACAATTAGGGCCTTCGTTATTGTCGAACTCTGGAGGAATCAACATCGGTTCGCAAGTTTGGAAAGTTTGTCTTAGCGTAGCGCCAGCTTCGTCTTTTACTTCGTCCAGCTTTGCATTTGTCGTAAATTTCGCTTTTGCTTCAGCCAAGTCGGAATAACCCTTGACATCCCCACGAAGTTGTGCATCGTATCGACTTTTGACGTAGCGACGGTGGTTTTGGTAAAAATTCGATAGTTCATAATAGAGATAAACAGGGCCCTTCATGTCCGCCGTTGCTTTCAACTCCAGTATAGCATTTTTCCCCGGCTTAATCTCATTTTTTTCACCATTCATATCTTTTCCACCATACTGTACTCTTAGCTCCACAACGTTTTCGGATGCATTTAACAAGACTGCGCCGATAGGAACAAATACAATGCCAATGAAGACAAATGAAGCTATGACCCACATAGGGGTCAATATCGGCTGCCATGCCTTTAAACGTTGCTGTTTGAACGCAGAGTCAGCGGGACGGTTGTTGACTTCACCGTTCGACGACATAGTGTTAGGAAAGAGGAGTCTTCAAATTTCTTTTATCGTGCTTTTTTACGAATGATTTGAAAGCACGACAACAGATCTCTGTGTTTTAGACTGTGATACAAACTTTTGTTATATTTACGTTCTACTGAACATATCGTAAACAAAACAAGAAATCTTACTTGAAACATTTTACTTGTTGTCTCCTGTATTATTATAGAATTTTATTTTAAATAAAAATTATAATAATTTTTTTAAGGCAAAGAATTATGCCGCATCGATAAGTAAGGATTTGTCGATTTCATATTTATATTTATGAAAAGTATTAATATCGAAATACATAAAATATTATAAAACAAAAAATATGCTTTGTGTATATATATACTTAATTGGTGAAGCAAGAGATGCGAGTGTCCTTTCTTATTTCTATATTAATTCTAAAATATTGTTTTCTTCATTGCTATCTTGATGTATTTTATTTTAAAGATAATCGATCTTTTATCTAGTAAATGAACACACCGCACAGCACAGCAAATTCTATACGAGAAGATCAATTTATATCGGCCAGGACACACAAATATTATACAGGACACAGCATTGTTTTATTTAATTATCGCCAAGGGCTAAAAAAGGGGAGATATGATGGAGTTGTGTTTGTTATCTATATATTTAGTTATTAACTCTTTACTCTTCTTCTGTATTGAGTTGTTTCGTCGTTGATTATTTATTATGGTTTTAAATGATGATCTGTCTATGTTAATGTCATTTAAAAAACCGACAAACTAAAAAAAGAAAAATGTCGCCGCCAACTAAATCATTTCTCCGTATCATATTTGTATAGTAATATATTGTAATGTAAAGAAAACAACTCCCTATGTATTAACACCTTTAAATACACACAGCATTGGGATATAGAGCGTGATCGATCGATCGATGGCTTTTTCATTGATGATAAGTGATAAACTACAGACAGTATTTTTTAGTATTAAATTAAAATACTACTGTACTGTACCTATATATTTATATATAAGACATTTGTAGTATTTTATTTTATTGGTTGGTATTTTTTAATAATGGTTGGATGCGATGGGTGGTCTGGTTCTGGTGTACCCTAACTTTAACATTTAAAATTTGATGATACCCATCTATAAAAACTATGACAATAATAATATACAGTACTGTACAGTAGTAGCAGAAGAGCAGATAATAAAAAATATCAAACTGTCGGCTCAATCGCAGATGTTATGTCATTGTAAACTACATCAATGTACACACTGTGAGGTCTCCTGAGGAGACCTGAGATGAAGAGGAGGAGATGACAGATGGGAGAGGGGAGAGGGGAGAGATATAATAAAATAGATGATGACAGCTGTCACTTTCGCATCACATTATCACATACACATAACCTCGAATACTATTTACATAAAATAGGCAGGGATTGGGGAATCCTGAGAACTCGAAAATTTCACTTCTTATGCTCTATCCATATTATATATTAAGTAATTATATCATCATCACTCCCAAAAAAAAAAAAAAATTCGCTTTGTGGTTTATTATGTTAAGGTTATTTATATATACATTAATATTAATATGAATATTATATGGCAATATCTATATTTACATTGATACAATATTGTGTTCTACCTTAAGCACGCGATGTGGCGCATAATAAAATGAAAAAAATGACATCAACAGAAGAAAGTAAAGTCTGAGTCCAGAGTAGCAGGACGATAATGCAGGATAATAGGAAAGGCCATTTCTTGAAGAAGAAGGTTCTTGTTCTTTTTCTTTCTTTTGTCAATCGTATTATACTTTTATTATTACTACATATAATTCCCTATATAAAAAGAAGTAGACGAAACAAATAAATAAATAATTAATAATAATAATACAGATAAATAATACTACTGTGGTGTAATAATAAAAAAAAAAAAAAAAAAGAAGAAGAAGAACAACAACAACATCAAATATAAAAATGTGATGAACAAAATGCGAGAAATCAGCGACAGTCTTGCCTTGTACGTTTCGTTGTCCAGTTGAACAGAAGAAATGGATAAAACTGATCATTGAGAAAAGACAGGAAAATACGCGGGATCATTTCACCCAACGGACTTTTCTACAAACATACACGCGAGGCTTGTTTGATAGTGTTGTAAGCCGCCAGAATGAAGGCGCAATCTTCTCCTCTGCCCACATCTGCCGAGGACGTCGAGTTAAGTAAGTTTGATGAGGTTCAATATATTGAACAAGTCGAGATTCGGGTGAGAGCGGTCCGGGCAAGTTCGCGGGCGTGGTTAGAAACGCTGAAATTGTCAAACCAGGCGCTCTGCTCCTTGTCTACTGCAATGACCGATCTGACCGCGGTAATCAACCCCGGTAAGACACAAGGCGAGGACAATATCATGTTGGAAACAAACACGGCGTTGGTTGAACTTTCCAACCGGTTGACCAGCCTAGTGGCCAACAGCCTAGAGTCCAAAAAGCAGAAGCATTCAATGTTTGCAGGGATGGACGAATTGCTGAAACGAATAGAACACATAAACAGGAAAGGTGCGAAAACGATAAACACAGAACGAGAGCGCCATGACCATTATACGAAAAAGGTTAGAAAAATGAGACGGAAGTTTATCCTGAAAAGAGAGTTTTACAACTCAAGCAATAGCTTGTTCCCCAAAATGGCCAAAAGCTCGGGGGGCTTAGAGAAAAAAATAGCTCGGAATGAAATTAAGCTGTCTAGGGCGCAAAGGCGCTATTTAAAAGCGAGTGCGCGAAATTCCCAAGCGATCCAGTCAACCATTGCTTCTTGTGATGATTTTTTCCAGCCATGCTTCAAGCAGATGATTTTGTGGCTTGTGACTTACTACAGGAGCGTTGCAGGCGCTTTCGATGAGCTTGGGAATTCAATTTTAGACCACGGGGGGCAGGGGGATAAGCTCAAGGAGGCAAAGGACAGCCCGAGCCAGCATACGGCGGCACCGCATACCCCCATTGCTGCCAGCACAAACCCGCTTGAGGATGGTCGTACGTCTGCGGGTAGTGTGTCTACCATAAATGGAATGTCAGGGCGTTCCTCGGGCCGATCGTCAAACGCTTCGTCTGGGTTCGAATCCAACGATATCTCCGACATCGACGAACTAATAGAAGGTGTGGGTACCGAGACCAGTCCCAAAACAATATCGACTGAGTCTTTAGCTACAGCCGTTCAAAAGGAGCTAAGCCTGTCTGTGGGTCACCCCCCAGCAAATGACCAAGGGGCCGATAAATCAATTGTTTTTCGTAGCAAGGAGACAATTCAAACGACCTTTCCATTAGCCCATAAAAACAGCAGCGATAAAAACAGCAGCGATGGCACGGGCTCTAGTTTACCCCCTTCGCCAACTAGCAGCGATTTGGCAAAGTCGGAAAATGCATTTTTGTCAGTTGATTATGTTCCATCCATGCTGGACGACAAAAGCGAGAGCGCAGCGTTAGGAGTACGCGACGAGAGGGGGGAGAATACCGACATTCCCCTAGAATTAAATAGCCTGTCCACGTCGGACCTTGGCACGGATGAAAGCGAGCCACCGTTTGGCGGGGATAGACCATATAGCATTTTGGGTGAGCTTGGCGAAGGTGCGTTTGGAACAACAACATTGGTAATGGACGATCGAAACAGCGAAGTTTATGTGCTGAAACGTATAATTTGCGAAAGTGTGGAGCAGGCTAATGAAGCTTTAGACGAGGCTCGCACTTTGTCGAAATTTGACCGAAGCGAACACATTGTGCACTTGCATGATTTTTTTCTGGACGTACGGTTAAAATCAAGGGTTTTGTCGGTATGCCTTGTCATGGAGTATGTGCCCGGGGGAGATCTGGCAGACATGCTGAAAAGTTATGGGGGCGGGATGGTGTCCGAGCCGACTATCGTTGCTTTCACACACCAGCTGCTCACTGGCCTATCGGTCGTCCACAACCACGGGTTTCTTCACAGAGACTTAAAGCCCGCAAATTTATTATTAACAGGAAAAACAAGACTAAAGATTGGCGACTTTGGAGTTGCAGCGGTATTCCGAGATCGAACAGGACCGAACACAGTGGTAGGAACACCACACTACATGGCGCCAGAAGTTGTAAATGGTGAGTATGGGCGCCCTGCCGATGTTTGGTCATTGGGTTGCATCGTTTATGAAATGTGCACATTGTTGAGACCCGATTTTACAATGATGTCACTGCCCGATGTTATATCGGAAGTGAAAGACCGCGGGTATTCCCAATTGATCCTGGATGTTCTACGACAGACCCTTTGTCGGAATCCAAAAGAGCGCTCCACCCCTTCAGAAATATTGCTGTTGTTCTCGTGAGCATAACGTTTAAATTTTGGCATGTAGCCAATCTGGGTCTTATTTAGGTTTACAACAAATTAAAAACAAAGCAATGGATGTTTAGTCAAAAACTTAATTAAGTTTTAGAAGAGAAAATTAAATTATTGCTTCCTCATGACATACTAGAGATATTAAAAACAAGAAAATTGGCTGTTATTTAAGTAATTAAATTTAGCTTCGTCATACCCTAATCCTAACTTGGTTCTGTAATTTCGTCTCATTGATGGTT
>JACKZZ010012075.1_pt1 | contig 13037 bp, 5 predicted proteins | sample 8027871 | NCBI WGS metagenome assembly JACKZZ01 (sample SAMN15724774, study PRJNA655200) | protist metagenome | isolation source: fluorescence activated cell sorting (FACS) single amplified genomes of... | place: USA: West Boothbay Harbor, Gulf of Maine | collected 2000-07-19
GTGGGAGGAAATGGACGATGGTGACGATGAGGAAGAGGCCAAAAGCGAGGAAGACATAGTGGGGTGTACCGGGTGGGAGCAGTACTATTCAGATATAGAAAAGCGTGCATACTTCTATCACAAAGAGAGCCAGACTACGACTTGGTCATTTCCGCCCTCCTGTACAAATTCCTTAGCAGATTCTGAGAACAATATCCCAAGCGGATGGAAACGCACGTACTCGGAAGAGTTTCGAGACTTTTACTACACGGACGTGAAGCGAGGAACCTCCCAATGGTCAGCTCCAGGGCCTATCGATAACAAGAGCCCCCGCAGGCAAATTAACGACAGGGGGCCTCTTCTCCCCAGCGAGAAAACGAGGAAGCTGCCCAAAAAGCAGCGCCCTCTGTTATCCACCGTTCATGTCAACAAATTCGGAAGCTTTAGCGAAAACTGCGGAAAGACTGACCGTCCGTGTGGGAGCATCCAGCATGGCTTGAACCGGGCGTCCGAGCGTGCCAGGGTGTACGTTCACCCAGGGTGGTACAACGGCCCCGGCAATTTTTTCTTAGACTTTCAAGGGAAACACGTCGAGTTACTCTCGGCGGTCGACAAAGAGGCCGTCATCGACTGTGAAAACCGTGGCCCAGTCATCAACCCTATGGTGCCGTCCGGGCACTTACAAATCAGCGGGTTTAGGTTGATCGACTGCCCGATGAACAAAAACGGCCTAAGCTTGGCGCAGAGCGTCGAGGGAGCCCCTTTAGAATTTTCGACAAAGGTCATCAAGCATGAGAACGGGCAGGTCACTGGAGTTTTAGAGCCCTCGGACGGGTCGGCGCCGCTGATTATGACTCAGGAAATGACAGAACAATTAGTAGGATCGAAACCGAAGAAGAAGCATAGAAAGAGGAAGCCATAATTAAAGTATTTTCTTAAGAATATGAACTTACGATCGTTAGTTTTTTTTTGAACTTACGATCGTAAATTCGTACAAATATACTAAGTATACAAAATATTTGGTTGACAATCAACGATGAAACGAAATTAAAAAATTAAATAAAAAATCAAGTTATTAAACCATCAAGATAGGATTAGGGTTGGAACTGAAATAATAATTGATTTAAAATAAATGAGAGTCTTAAAGCATACTATCATACTAAATAATTTGTTTAAAAAAAAATATATTTTGTATTTTTTACTTGTGCAAAGTACACTGCCAAATCCCCCCAAAGTCCCACTCAATTATTTTCCACCCCTTGCTCTCCTCGTTTGGGACAGTATCCCAGCATTGGACAGGTTTCATCTTTGTGCACAGAAAGACGTCATTCTGAACACGCTTCCTGTCTTCAAAGGGGACAAAAACTTTCATCAAGACGCGCGGTGCACTCAACGCCCTCGATCTCTCGGGAAACACGGCATGCAGCGCTTCATCTTTGGTCTGGTAGGCATAGAAACCCCGGCCGTTCTCTGTCGCTTTGGCAACTTTCCACTGGTTCATGTAGTACCGTGTAGATCCGTCATAGATGGAGACTATTGCCATATTTCCATTCCCATCTTTTACAAGCCCGCACTGCTTGTACATAAAGCTTCCAGAGGAATCATTGTACTTGTTGTCAAACTTCTGTGTGCATTCTTCTATTTTCTCCCTCTTCTCCTCCACAACTTCCGGAGCCTTGAACAACATTGCTTTTCGTTCTTGCTGCTTCATTCTTCGGTGCCTGCGCTGCAGTTCCTCCCGCTTTTTTTGGGGAGAAAGTTTGGAGTTTTTCTTCCGCATCTGCTTTAAACTCCCCTTGCTTAGCTGACCAAAGTCGTTTATACCATCTAATTCGACATCACTTATATCCGACAAGTTTTCTATGAGTTCCTCGTCACTGCTGCTTTCTTCGTCCGAAGACGACAGATTGAAATCAAGCATATCCTCATCATCCGACGGTATTTCATCGTATAAGGTTTGTTTCCACCTGGGCCTTGGTTTTGACACGTGGGACACGTCGACAGCATTTCTAGGGTTCAGCGCAGATACCCCGTTCTCCTCTTCCGAGGGATATGGCGATGTATTCACAGATTTACTCTGCAACCGAATACTAGGATTTGTCCGTCCGAATGCAACATTTCTCGTCGGCTTACGCCTACCCCGTTTCTTCGAAAAAATGCTCGAATTTTGCAGCATATCCCTAAAATCGTCATCTTCTGCCGTGGCTTTCCCTTCCCCAAAGCCCATAAAGGGCTTTCCAGCGTAATTTTTGCTGTAGGCGTTGCCTTCGTTCAACAGCTCCATATATTTGGTGCGCGGGGCCGCTAGGTTGAAGAATATATTTTTTTCTTGAGAGGTCAACGCTGAATAATTGACACTCACAGTATGGTGTGAAGGCTTGCTGTGTTTTCGGATGGGCTTGCTGGTCAACGGGTCGAATTTGACCCTTTTCCTGTCTAATGCATATGACAAATTTTCGAGAGACACTCGTCGAATGTTTGCATCTGTCGAGAAAAACCCCAAAAACTGTTTACTAGTACACAACCCTTTACAGTTCCTTGATATGTTGTCTATAACTCTTTCTAAGTTCGTCTCTATAACGGAGCCGTCGTTGGCCGTAAAGAAAATGACTTCGCGCCTTGTGTCGTTGTATTGTGCAGTCCGCTTCAACACCGTAACAATGCTTGAAATCTCCGCTCTAACACTGGACTTTTCAAGCACGATCTCAAAAACCTTATTGATCGCGTTTATTTGTTTCCCCGAGATGGCTACGGAGAATGAAATCCCATTCGAAGATCGAGAGTACAGCTCCTGGTTGGAGACAACAGAAGCCTTTCCCCGCGTTTTAGTTTCAGCACTGCCCCGAAGGTCTAACTCTTGGTACACCGGTGAAGCCGGGACAATTCCGCCCATAGTATTTGTCGCGTCTGGTCTTACACGAATTAAGCCACTCGAAGGGTCCAAAAGATCTTGCAGCTCATCTACAAACGATAAATAATTAGACTCTAAAAGTAAATATTTCTTATGGCGTTCCCTGGATAGGTCGTCGACCCATTGAAGCACGTCCTCCACGCCCCCCCCCTTCTCTAATCTGGTGGTGTCAGCGATGTTCTCCATCTATTTCAAAACTGAAACCTTCCACTTCCTGTTAAAGATACCGTTCTTCTATTTAAGAAAAAAGGCACGTTATAAACCCCATAAAATTTTGTTTCGTCAATGGATTTCAACCTAAAGTGCGCGAGTAAGAGCAGAACAGTCGGATCGTCGTTTAAAGGTTCAATAAATACGAGGAGGAATTCTTGTACCAAGGTGTAGTGGTGGTGTTGTGTCCTTATTATTATACCTGGTGATAAGCTTATTTTTACCCAATACTGTGTTTATATAAACTATGAGACGTCCATAACAGACAAATAGTAGAACTCGACGCCCTATTTAAAAAATGTATTCTAATATTGTAATATAGTATTTAGTTTACTTCATTCAGCAGCAGACACCTCCAAATATAATTATCATAATTTTGACAAGGATTCAATATTATCATCTCTCTTAAAGATTTGCACGGTACTTCACTTCTTCTTGCCACATTTTCTGTCTCCTATCTGGCATTTTTGCCATGTTCTTTGTTGAACCGAGAAATTTTAGCCCTCCCTTCCCATCGTTTAATTGCTTGTACAATGTGAAATATTCGGCATCAGAGAGGAAACACGCGTTGCCTTCGTCGGTGTCCAAATGTATTATTAAACCAGGGCGTCCCACCCACTTCAAGTATACGCCCGCGGCAGCCATCAGGTACGGCTTGGCCAACTTCCACAAGGAGAATCCAGGTTTTTCCACCCCGTCGCCATCACCGCCAACCCGTGCCAAAACGTCATGAAAAAGTGTGGTGCTGCCCTTTGATTTGACGGCCAAGGTCAGGACGTCTCCTGCTTGGAACCCCAGACGGTCCGCCTCGTCCTCGTCCGCGTGAATATGCCTCCATGCACGCAGGGCGCCCGTGCCAAGATTCAACCGCCTCGTCGTCGGCTTCCCTGATGAGAGGTCCTCTGCGATCAGTACTATTGGGGACGAATTTACATTGTCCCCGGAGATTCGCGTCGGTGCCTCTATTCCTAAAATTTGACAGTCCGTGAACGCCAACTCTATCTGAGACCGTGCCCGGGGAGGCCCCAAAATTCGAACGTTCCTGATCTCATTATTCGTCTCTGTGTTTTTAATTGTAACCGTTTCCTTGGCGCTGAACGCCGCAAGTTTCGCCAGCCACTCAGGCAAGTAGGCAATTGGTTTGTACGGTTCCAACGAGTAATTTTTTCCGTACAGCTTTTCGAGGGCCTCTGGGCTGACATGGACGTGCCTGTTTGACACATCAACGTTTAACTTAAATTCTTTCTCGTCGCTGAACGATACTGAACTTTCTTTGTTCCCGCCTGTTGTTGAAACGTCGGTAACATCAACAACCGGGGAGGAGGAAGGGTAGTTTTGTTTGAATTCACGGGACATTACTTCCCTTGCCCATGTGTCTACCCTGGCGGGGTTGACTTTACCGATTGCAGAGGTAGTGCATAGGTGGACGAATGTAAAACTGTTATCAATCTTGCCTTGCATTGCGTATAAGTCGAACTGCGTTGCGTCCGCGAGCAAGCATGCCCCGGCTTCGTCACTGTCCAGCACGCACGTGACCACCTCCCCCGCATGCTGATCCTCCACCTGCGCTTTAACAGTGCAGAAAGTCACACTATTCCGGGGGCACGTGACTTTCAATGCCACGTTGTCGTTATGCTTCAGCCCGAACTTGCTGGCTAATTTAGTTGACATGGAAGCAGATCGCCACGGTCGGATCACCCCTTCCGACAAAACAACTTCCCCCAACGGGCCAACCAACTTGCACGAGCCCGAGCCCTTCAGAGACCGAGAAAGCCGAGTGGGTGCCTCCAGACCAATACGGCGCAGCGCGGTCCCTGATAACTGTACTCTCGTCGTCGTGCCGCTACTGCTCGGTCCAAAAACACCAACTGAAATTGATTTACCAGAGGCAACGTTTACTACTTTGACGCTTTTCGTCGCGGAAGCGTGAGGGATACCCGATCCCCTGACCTGTGGCACCGGTCGTTGTCCGAACAGTGCGCCCAGGTGCGCGTGCGACAGGACCACATTTGGCGGCAACGAACGAACTACAATGGATTCCATATTCCGCTGTCTGCGTTAAATGGGTATAAAACGCTGCAGTTTCTAATCCTGCAACTCTAAATGATTGGCTTCATCTTTTCAATTCGACCTTATTTTATATCTTTTAAATAAAGGTTACGTTTTATCCTTATGACACTCTTAGTGAACTCGAACAACACCCAAGCAAAAGTGAACTTGAACTTGTTTTTTTTTCTTCTTCTTGCTTTTTTTTTGTTTGTTTTGATGATGGATGATGTGGAAAAAAATTCTAGAAAGAGTGTTCACATTAGGGTTAATTATTTTCATTTTTTTGTTCTACTACTACGTGCGTCTTATTCCGTTGAAAATAATGATAATAATGATGGGAGGATGCCGCCCGGCCGCCGCGCGCCGTGTGAGATAGATGAAGAAAAAAAAAATATTATTATGAAATAATAAAATTAATGATGAAGAAAAGGGCAGTTTTAAAATCTGATTTCATTGGAAAATATTTGAATCGTGTAGAAATTAGTATTGCAATCGTTGGGAGATTTGTGGTGCCTTTGTTGTTGATTAGCAGAGAGAAGAATTTTTTTCCAGTTGCAGTAGTTGATTGAGCCGAGAGACATTATGGGAGGATTAGGCTTTGGGGTGTCGCAAGGCAACGGCTCGTCGTCACTGTTCCTTTCCTCATTACTGCTATGCGTCGGTTTTGTCTGTGCTCAGAATCTTGTGAGGGAGGACGACCAAAACTTAGAAATTGTTGTAGAAGCTGCGAGGCCGTTGCAGGCAAACAAGTCGTTGCCCCAGCAGGAACGGTATGCGTATGTAAATGGGAGCGTTGCCGCTGACGGTCAGACGTACGTTTCTGCCTTAGAAGTTGACTCGAAGCTAAAGGCCGGGCCCGACGACGATAACGAGGCCGAAATTTCTGGAGTGTTTGTGAAAATTGAAGCCGTCAAAGGCAAGTGTCAAATCAATGGTTCCATGTGGAACGATTACAATTATAGAAGTGGAAAATTTTCTTCCCAAGCCATTTTTTTGGGAGACGACACCGTGGGCATAGGCTTTTACACTAAAGGCATACGGAACCTGACCAGCCAGCAATACTCCAACCATAGCAAGATACAGGTGAAGAAGAGAGCGACGACGCGCTGCAAAAGTGTCATCATGTGGGAGTTTCCAGAGATTATTGCGCCTCCAGTTGTTACCAACAGATACCGATTGGACTGGTGGGGAGATTTAGGGGTGATTCAAAACGGAAGCAATACCTTCAACGAAATTGTGTACAGCACTGGATATTCAAACCGTTTGGCAATAAAGCGCATCTTTGTGGAGATAAAGCTTCCGAAGGCGTTCAAGAAGAAGGAGCTAAAAATATTCGGCCCAAACCTGGTCAATGAAACGGGGTCCACGTACGACGAGAAAACTGGAATAGTGAAATTTCAACGACATTCGTACCTCGCGCCGATGAATCGCTACACGGTGCGCGTTTGGTTTCCCGTAGGCAAAGACACTAAAGACTGTTTTTCGTGTGCTAGAGTTGGGGAGTGGATAATGTTTTTGGCGCTGTTGCCCTTTGTTCTATGTTTCCTGGTGCCCTGCTGCCTCCATTTTTTGGCAAAAGAAGCAACTTTTGGTCGACCACGAGGGTATACAGCCGTTCCGCAAACCGATATAGAAAATGAATTACCAGTTAGTCAACATCATGATGATGAAAACGATAGATTTGCATCTGCTGGACCTGGCCATTCCCTTCATTAAAAATTTAATGAGAAGAGGAAGAGTCTAAATCTAGAGTTCAGTTCGCAGTACATTAGTTTTAATTACTTAAATAACAGCCAATTTTCTTGTTTTGAGAAGAGGAATTAATTTTCCAAAGAACTAATATACCTTGGTATAATATATTGTGACGGTAGAAAAGGTGTATTAATAAATACATGATTTTAATAGCCATCATAATATTTTTTTCCAAAGTCGTCCACTAATATATTTTACGGAATTCTACTATAATATTTTAAAATTTCTCCTCATAATACTCGTCGTACGAGGACTCGTATAATAAGTAAGTAGTACTAAAATAACTAACTAATAAAAAAATAACGTTTCCCACCCACCAAATGCGGGTAAGCAAAGAAAAAAATAATAACGATTCTTCTTCTTCTTTGATCAGATGATAGATGTCATTTTTACTTTATGCTGTGATAATGACTAGTATGAAATAATAATAACGATTGCCATCAATCACGGTTTTATTATTATTCTATTAAAGTTAGCTATAATAGAAGACGACTAAAAAAATGGTCGCTTATTTATTATTACATCACAGACACTGTGGCACAGCAGTAAGTATTATGAAAAAAATAATAAATAGTAGTCTAAATAGAATTGAATTTGAAGTTTGAAGAAGAACGGCGATATAAAAATGTTGTTATAAAAAGTGCTACTTTTTTTTAGTACCTTCCTTCTAAGAAGTATGATTAATAAGACGTACAGAAATATAGTAGATGTTACAATTCAGACTTTTTGCGGAGGACTGGTTATGATTTAAGTACTACGTTTGAAATTTGGTGAAATATTTGATGCAAGATCGGCAAAAGAAAGTTCTCGGTCACGCGCAGAGTGTTACAGAATGAGCGTTGGGAGTCAGCTAGACCCGAAAGGCCCGGGAGCTACGGCTGTTCCGAAGGTGCAGAATAATGAAATCGACCGCAAATTATACCGCGTGGTGTTCTTCGCATCTTTGCTGTTTATTCAAGTAATTTTTATAGTTCTGACGTTTATCACTAGAGATACGCTCTTTCTAAAGTCTTATGGGAAAGACAAGCTTCCGTTTGCCATTTTGAGTGTTTCGTTCATGTCTGTGCCGTTTCTTACCTTGTTTAGCAAAATGTCGAACAAACACTCATTGAATTTGGTAGCGGCGTCTTCTTGCGCAATCATTTCGATATCGTACTTTTTGTTCTATCATATTTTGGAACATGCAGCCTTATTTGACCAAAAAGTGGTAAAGTATACCGCTGCTTGTTTTTACGTCTGGTCTGACGTTGCAATAGGAATCATGCTGCAGCAATTTTGGGAAGCCGTGTCCTCGTCCTTCAAAATATCAGAGCGAAAGGTGTCAATAAATAGAATTAACTTTGGAAGCACTCTCGCAAGTTTGTTCATTGGTTTTTTCTTGATAAAGCAATTAGAGGCGTGGAACATCTCGACGGTCAAACTAATTTTGCTGCTGAGTGCACTAGCGTGCCTCATTATGGCAGCGTACATCGTGGCTCCCAGTCCGTCCACGGGACCGTCGAAAGTGGGAGCAAAGCCATCGGGCATTTCCGACAGCAACGCAGGAGACTCCTCTCCATCCGGATTTTCTATGGTTTTATCAAAACCGTACTATATTCACATGTGTCTTTTTGAAATTTTTGCAACCATTGGCAGAGTTTTCGCGGACGTTCAAATGCTGGCGTTGCTCTCTAAAGTGTCGGAGACAGAAATGAAGACCAATCTGGGGTACATCAACGGTTACCAGTCTTTGTTTATGCTCCCTTTGCAAGCCAGCACTGCATACATCAACCGGCATTTTGGTGTGTTGTATGGGGTAGCATTTCTTCCCTTGTCGTTAGCATTTTTTGGTGGGTTGACCGCCAGCGCTCCTAGTATGACTGTTTTAATTGTGTCGCGAAGTATGTACAACGCCGTCATGTACACCGTCTTTAGCACGTCGCGGGAACTTCTGTGGCTACCCCTCACTGCCAACGAGAGGCGCAAAACCAAACCTGTCATAACGGGGACCTTTCGCTCTGTTGCAAAGGCAGGAGCAGCGTTCCTTTCTATGGCATTGAAAGAGTTTCAAAATTCTCAGCAAATAGAACCAGTTGAAAAGCGCTCTTTTTTTGGCACAGTAGTCACGGAAGACAACTCGGTCATGAACTCCAACAACGACGCCAAGATACTGGGAATTTTTATCTTTCTATTGTCCATCGTTTTCTTGTTCGAAGTACTGCAGGCCAGGGTCTCGTATGCCACTGAATTTTACCATATGCTTGGAGGGCTGGACGGGACAAAAGGGAACAGCACGTCCGAAAATATACGCCCAGATGTTCAATATTTGAACATGGCAGACCCGGTTTCGAAACGCATCATTAGAGAAACGCTAAGTTCGGGAACGCCAAGTCAGCGGGTATTCTTGCTGTCGGCATTACCATTGCACGTAGTGGTAGAGTTTAGGAAAGAGTTGAAGGCCTTGATTTGGGGAAAATCTGTGAGCCCCAGATCTTCAGTAGAATCAGATCGACTCGCATCAATGACCAGGAGGGCAATACTGTCGGACAATGAAGAGGACACTGCACTTGGCGAAACGGACGTTTATGAGGATACCGGCCCTCGGGATCTGTTCACTCCCATAAAAGCGTTGAGCCGCCAAAACAACGCGCATTCCACGCCCCAAAGGTACGGCCGTTCCGCGTCTGTATCTGTGAGTCCAGTCCAGAGAAGATCGTCGAAAAAAAAGCTGCTATCCATCGATGGGGTGGACGGGTTGACCGTCGACACGATGCTCCAGAGAAGGGAACCGTTCGGAAACGATGGGTTGGCAGTCGACCCAAAAATGAACACTGCAATTCGTTTGAAGGCTTTGGAGGTAGCTGGAAGGGCCTCTATGGTGTCTGTTAACGATTTATTGATGCTTATATGTAACTCAAAGCTGGCTCGCCCAATCCGCCTCGCGGCTATAGGCATCTGCGGGAACAACAAGTCACTGAATGCTGTCAGTTGTACCCCATTGGTGCGCTATCTAGAGAAGCTAGTCGGGGACATCAACCGGCCTCGTACACTTCGAGTCTCGGCGGCTATATGCCTGCTCAAAATTACTGATTGGATGCACGAGGCCTCTCACATTCTTCTGTACGAAATGCTTCACGCTTCAAACAAACGGCGAGATAAAAAAAGCCAAGTGGCAGCTTTGAGTTTAGTGGGGATCCATCTGAGTGAAATGATATCGGACGGCTACCTCATTTTCATTCTGAATGGCGAAGAGGCGCAGAAGAGTATTCATTTGTTAACCGCCGCCATAAAGAGTTGCATGGGCGTAAGCGGACAGCGCCGTTCAAAAATTCTTGTTCCAAGTTTGGTAAAGAAGCTTGCCATCCCAGCCGTAGTCGATTTAACGTGTGATGCTCTTCTGCAGTTCAGCATAAAGGATACTTTCACGGTCGTTCAAAAATTGCTGGGCTCTGAGATTGAACAGCTTCAACATGGGGAAATAAAGAGTGATAAATTTTTTGTTGGCATTTCCAGGTTCTTTTTTCGGGTTTTGGCATTGAAAAACGTGGCTTCTGTCGTGAGCATTACGAAGGCACTGGTTGATACCATCAACAGGGCGATTCAGATTGGAAATAGCACGAAAGTGGTGGGGCAAAAGGAAAGTTCACTGACGTTAACCAAGGCCTTTGCTGAACTTCTTCGCCAGTCAGTTGATAAGGAATTAAAAGCTCACATGAGCTCTGAATTTGAAGGTCTGCTCCAGAGTGCGGCTGTTTGCGTGACGAACAAGCTGAAAGAGTTTCACGCCTTTTTATCCGATGTAAAGCAGTGGTCTGCAAAAATTGTTCTAGGAAATATCCGAATTCGAGAAGAAGTGCACTTTTTGCTGCAGCTTTGCGCTTTGAACCATTTTCCAAAGGGTGTGAGTATTGACCTCTTGTTAGAAGGGGTGAGCTCCCCCAACGAGCAGTTAAAAACAGTGTCCTTCGAAATCTTAGACAATTTACTCCAGGGAAATATAAAATTGAGCGTTCGCAACATTCTGTCCCTCCTGCTGCGCATTGAGGAGACGCTTTTGATAATTCAAGATAGCAGCTTTCAAAGTAGCATCTCGACAGTATTGTCAGAGGGCAAGAACGAGAGCGAAGAAAGCAACGGGCACGATGACAACTTTATCATAAAGATGCATACTTTGGAAAATTCGTCGCTATTTCAAGGGCTTCGGCTGAAGGAGTTGAACGAGGTCGCTGCAGTTGTGACGACCTTGTCTGTGAAAAAGGGAGATGTTCTGAGTTACGACGACGAAAAAATTTACATCATTGTGAGTGGGAAGTTTAGGGTCAAAGAGGGGGAAAGCTCAATGGAGGCAACGACTGGCCAGTCCATAGGAGAGCCCCCCCTTTCGAGCTTTTTCTCGACGTTTCTACCGCCAATGTCTTCCCCCACCAATACCTCGAGAAATTTGTCCCGGGAGATGGTGAATACGTACGAGGGTTCTGCCAAAGCACTGACTAACTGCCTGGTTCTTCAGCTGACGCATGCGGCGCTCGGTGTCTTATTGACAGAAAATTCTAGAGTGCTGCAAGGGATTTTGAGGACGCTGCTTTTAGGACTTCGAGACTGTGTTCTCTTGCAGCTGCGAGGCAAAGGAGAGATTCAGGACAGTGACGTTGCATTGCAGGGAATTTTAAAAAGGCATGTACTAAATGCAAAAAATATGGAACAAAAATCACCGAGAGAGTTGGCTCAGCCAGGTTTTGTGGCCGGGTCAAAATTGGCCAAGTGCATTAAATTGTCCCGAACCCAAGTTTTCGCTGCTTTGGACCACAATTTGATCGAAGAACTCTCTCTGATTGCAGAAGAAAAAATATACTACGCTGGCGACATTATCTATCGCGAAGGGGACTCTGCAGACACTATTTACGTTGCCGAGCGCGGCTCTATCTCCGAAGAATCGGGGGATGAATTTTACGCAAGAACAAATTACCCGCGAGAGCTTTATGGTGAGTTGGCCCTGCTACCCCAGTCGACCAGAACAAAAACAGTGTACGTATGCAAGAAGAGAGGCAGTATCAAAGTGCTTAAATTTTCATCCAAACCACTTCTTGGGCTCATGGCTCGATTTCGAAAAATAAGCCAGGCAATATGCGTCATTGTTGCCTCCCGTTTAGAGATTGAATTGGCGGCGTTGCGCAATTACGTAAGTCCAAAGGGCAGCAACCCAAAGCGAACGGGCGGAGAACCTGCTGGCTTTCACAGACGATCAAGAACACACAATTTGACCATCGATTTAGAATCGATCAAAGAGTTGCAAAGCAGTGCATACACCCAGGACGACGTATTGGTCGGGGGGCAAGAGAGTGCAGTGGAAATGTTAAAGCCGCCACTTTCCCTGACACGTGCATTCAGCAGCAATGCTGGGCTGAGGCGGAGGAGAAGGACACACATGATGTAATATGGAGGGTGCGTGCGTATTTTTAACGGTTTCTGTACAAACATTCTTTACGCACAAGTACTTCATTTTATACGAAAAGACTCTCAGTAAATTAAGGTTCTACCTTTCGAGAGAGAGACCCAACCTTTGCACGCTTTTTTTACAGGCTGGGGGTGGATTCTGGCAGCATCCCTAGCAGTTCTTTTGCCACATCTTGCAGCTCTTCGTCCGAAGCACTGTGCTCCAGGCCTGCATAAGTTTTCATACCAATGTCTTCCGCTCCAGCGGCTTTGATTATATCATAAGATTCTTTGGCAAGTGACGGGGGCACAACATTATCCTGTTCTCCATGAAATATTCTAATCGGCGACTTGAATGCATGGTCGGTGCGCCAATCCGAAAACGTTTTTGGGTGAGGAAGGTAGCCACTGCAGCAGCAAATCCCTGCGGATTGAAAAGGTAGGTGAAAACTGGAATATAGAGACAGCGCCGCACCCTGACTAAAGCCAGCAAGAACAATTCTTGATCCATCGATACCATTCTTTACTTCACTCTCAACAATATCTAATATTATATCCTTCGAATCGTTCAGGCCTTCATAAGGCTCCATGCTTCTATCGCTATGGCCCTCGATGTCGTACCATGACGGCATAACAAAACCGTTGTTGATCGACACTGGTTTTGAGGAAGCAGTTGGAAGTATGAACTTTACGTGGTCTAGTTTCTGCATGCTAGCTATCGCCC